>Ga0334893_1000120_pt1 | contig 134461 bp, 134 predicted proteins | sample GraSluR3_MG_5_FD_207218 | JGI IMG/M metagenome (GOLD analysis project Ga0334893, IMG submission 207218) | Sludge microbial communities from methane-producing bioreactor in Wageningen University, Netherlands - Granular Sludge_09_05-R3 | ecosystem: Engineered > Bioreactor > Anaerobic >...
AACTCTCAAATTTAAAGTTTTGATCGATACTCGCTAAACACTAGCTGTTCGCTATTACTTTACTTGATCTCTCAAGAATTTTTTAGGTATAACTTGGTTTACTTCACTATTCAATTATCAAAAGTTCGTGTATTGCTTATTGTTCTCATGTTTCGCTGCCGTTTTAAGCAACGAAGATTAGTATAGCAACCCACGAACCTTTTGTCAACAACTTTTTATATTTTTTTTTATTTATTCTTCAAATACTTTATCCACATCGACCTCCCACTTCTCAAAAACGCCCAAAATTAAGGCTTTTCCCAATCTATACATAGTAAATCGTTCGATTTTATTTTTTGTATATTTTTATTCCATAGCCTTCAATAGAAACTTTTCCGTGTTCACTAATGCCCTCAAGAATATTTTCCATATCGACGGAACCAATATCAACGCTTTGTGTTTTTTCCGTAAAGTTCATGAGAAAGATAAATGTATTGTTTTCATCATAACGTGTTTGAACCGATACCCCTTCCGGTAGTTTCGTCTCTAATACGGGTTTCAATTGAAGTTCTTGAATTAAATGCCCATAAAATTCTTCTTCAAAGTCTTGATTATTTCTAAAGGCAATATAATAGGCTTGACCTTCTCCGAATTCGTTCACCGTTAATGCAGGCTGCCCTGCATAAAAATCACTTGCATAGGTCCCTAGCAGCTTTGCTGTTTCAAGATGAATCATATCACACATATCTACAACTTTGTATGTTTTCTGCTTAAGCTCCTCAATATGTATATTTACCTCGTTAAATTCTTCTGGGTGAAGCGAGTCTGTCTCTTCTGTCCATATTCCCAAGACATTCCGCAAGGGTCCTGGAAATTCACCAAGAAAGCACAAATCATTTTCATTAACCAAGCCAGTCAAATAGGTTGCCACAAAGGTACCCCCGTCTTTAACAAATGCCTCAATTCGCTTTGCAATATCTCCTCTTAACATATATAACATAGGTGCAACCAGAACTTTGTACTGACTGAGTGATTGTTCCATATCGATAATGTCGACCGGAACTCCTTTTTTCCAAAATCCAGAATAATGTTTGATTACAGTTTCAGGATATTTTTTTGCCGCGTTATTAAAACCTCTCGTATCTTCAATACCCCATCGATTTTCCCAATCATATATAATTGCAACTTCCGGTTTTACTGAAGTCCCGACAATATCGTCTAATTTTTCTAATGCTTTTCCAACCTCTGATACATCTTTAAATACACGTGTGTCTTCATGTCCACAATGATCGATGACTGCTCCATGAAATTTTTCGACGGATCCACGACTTTTACGCCATTGAAAATATTGAACTGTATCTGAACCATGGGCAATCGCCTGTAATGAAGCCAGCAAATGCATTCCTGGTCTTTTTAGTTTCGATACGCTTTGCCAATTCGTGACACTTGGGGTACTTTCCATAAGCATAAAAGGTTTTCCGCCTTTTAAACTTCGATTTAAATCATGTAAAAAGGCCGTTTCAAGCGCAATATTGACATGTCCAGTGCTTGCATGATGCCACATGGGATAACTATCCCAAGATACAACATCTAATGAACGTGCCATTTTCCAATAATTGAGTCCTTCAAAAATCCCCATAAAATTCGTTGTTATCGGAAGTTCTGGTGTTAGCTCACGTAATGGTTTCATTTCATTTTCCATAAAATCAATAGTTTGATCTGTTACAAAGCGCTTCCAGTCTAAGGTTAATCCATGTACGGACCCTTCTCCTATTGCTGATGGTGCTAGAATTTGACTCCAATCTGTGTACATATGACTCCAAAAACTTGTCCACCAAGCATGATTCAATTGTTCCAGGTCATTATTATATTTTGTCTTTAACCAATTTTGGAATGCTGTTTGACATAAATCACAGTGACATTCGCCACTAAACTCATTGCTAATATGCCACGCAATAAGGGCAGGATGGTCTTTATACCTTTTTGCCAATTCTGTATTAATGCGCTGCGTCTTTTGTCGATAAATCGGTGCAGTAAAACAATGGTTATGACGATCACCATGTAGGTTCTTTGTTCGATCCGCATTGGTTCGTAAGACTTCCGGATACTTGTGTGATAGCCAAGCCGGTCTAGCCCCACTTGGCGTTGCTAAAATAGCATATTTACCTTCAGCCGCAAGTCGATCCATTATCTGATCCATCCACGAAAAATCAAATCGGCCTTCCTCTGGCTCTAGTGAACTCCATGAAAAAATACCAATAGTCATCACATTCACATGGGCCAAATCCATCAATCGAAAGTCTTCATCCCAAATGCCTTCATAATTTATCCACTGATCCGGATTATAATCTCCTCCATGTATCATTTTAGGTATTTTGTTACTAATTGGTCCATAATTCATCTTTACATCACCCTTCCATAAACATATAATATAAGTATACTGTTATTATACGTTTCACAACATTACTGTTCAATATAAGTTTTTTGATATGTATATAATTATATTGTCATGGAGGTTCATTATGCATTTTCCCATCATTACTCAAGAAGAACGGCTCTTACCGATGTACGTTACAGGCATGGGACATCAACAGCCTCAAGAAAATATTGACCGGCCTAAGGGTTTTTCCGATTACCAATGGATTTATTGCTTAAATGGAGAAGGAGAAATCACTATTGATCAACAGAAATTTATTGTTACTCCCGGTCAAGGTTTTTATCTTGCCCCTCATATTCCTCATCAGTATAAAGCAATCAAAAGTCAATGGGAAACCTATTGGATTATGTACAAGGGAACCGCCCTTGATCTCATCTATCACCAATTAGATTTGGGGTCATTTGGTATTTTTCATGTCGACACTTCTCTAAGCCTCTATAGCTCAATCTATCAATTGTTAGAAAGCGACCAAGTCCACAAAACAATCGATTCAAGCGCTTTATTATATAGCTTAATTATCGAACAAAAAAACAGCCTCCAAAGTACACTGACTTCAAAGACTGTTTCTCCTCTTGATAAACTTCAACCCGTTATTCAATATATGCGTTATCACCTAGATGAAGATTTAAGTTTAGACCATCTTGCCAAAACTATTGATGTCACGACATACTATTTATGTAAGCTATTTAAAAATGCCTTCAATTTAACGCCCATTACCTATCTAACCCGATTGCGCATCCAACGTTCTAAAGAATTATTACTCACCCAGCCTACTTATCCTATCCATCGAATAAGCGGTCTCGTTGGCTATCGAGATACCAGCTATTTTTGCCATATATTCAAAAAAAACGAAGGCATATCTCCTACTGAATTTCGAAAAACACACGGTTTATAGGGATGCCGTTATCGTATATCCTAATTTATCTCTCGTTCATGCTTTTTTTAAATGCATGTAGACCTTATGTATTTTTTCGCTGTCGGTTAGCCAACACGCATATTCGTCAATTTGATTAACCCCCATGGTCACACCTTCTTTTCGATATGTCATCGGGCTATCATACCGCTTTTTTCCGGATAAGTGAAACGTATGAGCTCCGGTTATTCGAATGAGTTTATCAATGTTGTCCGCATTGACACCACTTCCCACCATGATGTCAACGCGTTTTTCTGAACGTTCTACAAGTTCCTGAATCAACGACACTCCATCAATACAATGATTTTTTTGTCCAGATGTTAAAATCGTATCCACTCCGAGCGCCTTGGAATTTTCAAGGGCTTGGTAGGGATCTTCTGCCACATCAAAGGCCCGATGCAAAGTGATATGCATGCCTGATGCCGTTGCAATCAGCTCTTGCATTCGCTCTATATCGAGTGTTCCATCAGCTTGTAAAATTCCGATAACAACCCCCTCCGCTCCTGCATGTTTAAATATCTCAATTTCTCGTTTCATAACTTGAAACTCATAGTCAGTATAACAAAAGTCTCCGGACCTTGGACGAATCAAAACATGTACTCTCATAGCAGTTGTAGCTTTAACTAGTTCGTATAAGGCTAAGCTCGGACTTGTTCCGCCCACTAGCAAATTACTACATAACTCTAATCGGTTCGCGCCGCCTTTTTTTGCTTCAATGGCAGATTCTACTGTATCGACACAGGCTTCTAATAAAAATTGCATTGAATTCTCCTTCATGGACTCTCTAAGCCTTCTGAATTTTAAAATTTTAAAAAAATATGTTACAATAATAGTATATTAGTATTTTGCAATTATTCAATATTTTTTTAACCTAGGAGGTTATTTCTATGAAAAAATTAATTATTGCTACCTTTGAACTAGAAGATGAAGCTATTAATTTACTCAAACAATTAGAGAATCAAAACATCAATGTTAAAGAAACGTCGATTGTAAATAAATCTGAGGATACATCCGTATTAGGAGCAGTCAAAGTTGATCCGGATGAACATAACATTAATTCACCTCAAAAAAAATCAAAGGATCCAATTGATGATAATGAACCTGTAATCCCCGCAGGCGGAAATACTACCACCCCATATCCATACCCATATCCATATGGTATCGGAGTTTTTTCGTATTCAAACAATGGTGCTGTTACCATTACAGGTCCTCTCTTCTATAACATTTCTGAGGAAGAAGAAAAAGATTTAAGCAAATATTTAGAAAAAAGAGGAATTCCATCTTCGGATATCAAAAAGTTTGAACAAGCTTTATTAAAAAATCATACTGTTTTTTTAGTCGACTCAAATGAAGAAGAAGCCAGTATCATTTCCACAAAGTTTTTAAGTCATGGTGCTCTTGATGTTGAAACTTATGACCAGTAAAGAAACTATCCTAAAGTAAAGCAAAAATAAGCTACCACCAATGAATAGCATTGGCGGCAGCTTATTTTTTTATCATTTACATGGTTGCTTCGAGTACTTTTATACGTTCTTCTTCTTTTATTATTCCAAGTGCAATAAATTGTTCTGTGACATTTCCAAGAGCTGTTGCTTCTTTAGAAGCAAAAATCAACTTTTTCTTACTGTATTTTTCAATCAACTGACAGAGCAACTGATCTTGAACACCGCCTCCAAACATACATACACGACCATACTTTTTGTTAACGGCTTCTTCAAGTTCTGATAAAGTCTTTGCAATCTGTTTAGCAAGGCTTTCTTCAATGACACGGACAATTTCACCGATGGTGTTTGGGACCTGTTGGTTGGTCTCTTGACAGTATTGTTGTACCTTGATTGGCATATCTCCCGGTTCAAAGAAACGTGTATCATATATATCAATAATACTGTTAATCGAAGCTTCACGTGCAACTTCAACCATCTCCCCAAAGCCGATATTCATGCCGTTATTTTCCCAATAGCGCTTGGATTCTTGTAAAATCCACAGGCCCACATGATTTTTCAATAAGTTAACGGATGGATAACGTCCGCCTTCATTGGTTAATCCATATTCCATCACTTTTTCATTCATGGTCATCTTTTCTTGTTTGGCTCCAACAATAACCCATGTTCCTGTTGCAATAAATAGATAATCCTCTTCCATGGGCAGCCCTTGCAGTGCAAGTGCCGTATCATGGCTTGTAACGGAGATAACATCAAACCCGTCAATCCCCAGTTCTTTTGTGATCTCTTCTTTTATCGAACCAAGATTAGTTCCTGACGGTGTAATCGGCATAAATAAGTCCGGATTAAATCCAAGTTCTTGGATTAAGGGTTGATTCCAATCCATCGTTTTATAATCAAAAAGTTGGGTTGTTGTCGACATGCTATATTCGGACAGTTTTTTTCCCGTCAAAAAATAGTTGAATAAATCCGGCGTATTCAAAATAGCATCCGCCTGATTCCATCGGATATACCGATCCACCATGAACTGGTTTATCGTATTATAGCTCACACAATCCATTCCAGTTCTTTCTTTTAAGGCTTTCGCATCATATGCTTCCAATAACATTTTCATCCCTTGATTACACCGTTCATCACGGTAATGGATGGGGTTTGCTATCAACTCACCTTGGTCGTCGAGCACACCGTAGTCTACGCCCCATGAATCGATACCTATACTTTGAATTTTATAGCCCTGATTTTCTGCTTTTATCAAGGCTGTTTTTAATTCAAAAAGTAAGCGCGGAAAGTCCCAATAGAGATAGTTATTCATCTTCACCGGATTATTGGCAAAGCGATGCACTTCATGTAGGACAATCTTTCCTCGATTGTATTCACCTACAATGGCTCGACCGTTACTTGCACCTAAGTCAAAGGCTAAAACTTGCATTAAAGAACCTCCTTATGCCTATTTTTTGTATAGTGCTCCATAAGATTGACACGCTCTAAAGTCTGCTCCTTCTAAATCTGTTGTTCCGAATCCACTCCATGCCTTTGGTCTGAATATACGCTGCGAATCGACATTATGCATGCTCACGGGTATTCTTAACATAGATGCTAAGGTGATTAACTGGTCTCCAATATGTCCATAGCTGATGGCTCCATGATTAGCGCCCCATGTATTCATGACTGAATAGACATCTTTAAAGGCACCTTGGCCTGTTAATATCGGGGTGAACCAAGTTGTTGGCCACGCCGGATCTGTTCGTTGATCCAAAACATCATGAACGTCATCCGGTAGTTCCACCGTATATCCTTCAGCAATCTGTAAAACCGGTCCAAGACCCTTGATGATATTAATTCGAGACATGGTCACCGGCATATTTTCTCGTGTTACAAAACGGGATGAGAATCCACCTCCACGAAAATACTCTCTATTTGCCGGACAGAAGCTTGTTGCATCAAGACAACGTGCAACTTCCTCGTCTTGGATTTCCCAATAGGGTTTCATGACGGGTTGGCCTTGGTCATTACTTTGTTGCCCTGTTCCATCTAATGTCGTTGAACCACTGTTAATTAAATGAATAATCCCATTTTCTGCTCTTCCTGTAAGATCATGACCTGTTACACGTTTAACTGCTTCAGGACTCCAATAGGTTCTGACGTCAGAGAATATTTGAGCCGTTCCTGTTAAGAGATGTCCAAACAACATGGGTGCACCGTTTAAACTATCATTTTCTGTAGCTACGACAAAGGCTTCGCGAATACCGTTCCAGTCAAAGGAGGAATTTAACATGGTCTCTAAAAAGTCCCCATTGGGTAAATAATCTGTCCATTGGCGTTGACCTTGAAAACCGGCTGCGATGGCATGGTGTCCGGCCGCTTCTTCCGCAAATCCAAGTTCTTTGAGCTTTGGATTACCCACCATTAAATCTCTAAATATAAGGGTCATCTTGACCACATATTCCCAATAGGCATCTAAGTCTTTGCGGTCCCAGGGCTTTTTATTATAATCTGGGCCTTCTTTACAGTTATCTTTAACCCAAGCCAAGGCTTTTTGGTATTCTTCTTCATCATATATATTTTCTTGAATACGTCGTGAGATTTCACACATATCCACATACTCATTACGCATGCCAAGATAGTCATTAAAGAAGTTAGCGTCAACAACCGAACCGGCAATTCCCATAGATACGGTTCCAACCGATAAGTATGCTTTGTCTTTCATGGTAGCAACCGCTATTCCTGATCGAATAAATAGGAGTAGTTTACGCTGTACATCTTCAGGAATCGTTTCATCCCCACCATCTTGAACATCTTGACCGTAAATGGTAAAGACCGGAAGGCCGAGTTGGTCATGGCCTGCTGCCGCTGCTGCCAAATATACTGCTCCCGGGCGTTCGGTTCCGTTAAATCCCCAGATTGCTTTTGGACGCATGGAATTCATATCAATGGTTTCTGTTCCATAGCACCAACACGGTGTGACGGTTAAGGAAAGACCAACACCTTGACGTTGGAATTTTTCTTCGCAAGCTGCCGCTTCTGCTACACCACCTATAGTTGTATCTGCAATAACACATTCTACCGGCTCGCCACTAGCATGTCTTACATTTTCTTCAATAAATTTTGCAGCATTTTTTGCCATTGTCATGGTTTGCTCTTCAAGCGATTCTCGAACACCTTGGCGTCGGCCATCGATAGTTGGGCGAATACCTACTTTAGGTAAGCTTCCATTTAATCTGAATTTTTTTTCCATTCTTTTTTGCCTCCTTCTTATGCTCTTAGCACAACACGCCCTTGAGTTGACAAGGGGTGTTGTGCTTGATATTTTTATTATTATTTTACCACATAAACTATTATTTAATTGGATTTACTCGTAAAGAACTGGGAAGACGTCTTCACTATCAATATTACTTGCATCATACCAAACAAATCCTGTATCGATATTTTCTTCTAACTCTTCACCTCGAACAGCTTTTACCGCTGCTTCTACCGCTTTATATCCAATGCCGATTGGGTCTTGAGATATTGCTCCATTAATCGTTCCTTCACGTATTGCATCCATTTGTGCTTTTCCTGAATCATATCCGATGGCAACGATTTCACCTTCTAAACTATTTTCACGGATTGCATTAAGTACACCAATAATTGAACCTTCGTTTGCACCAAAGAAACCATCCAAATCAGGATTCGCCGTTAATATTGCTTTTGCTATTTCTGTTGATTTTAATTGATCACCTTCTCCATATTGAATATCGACGATTTCAATATTAGGATACTTATCTTCAATTCGATCTTTGAATCCGTCTCGACGATCAACACCTGTTCTTGATGTTTGGTCATGAACAACCATTGCTACTTTACCTTCTTCACCAATAAGTTCTGCCATTTTATCTGCTGCATACATGGATGCTGCATAGTTATCTGTTGCTGCAGTTGCTGCAATTAAATCACTATCTACACCAGAGTCAAAACCGATGATAGGAATTCCTGCTTCTGTTGCTCTTTCAATTAAGGGAATAACAGCTTTAGAATCTAATGCTGCAAGAGCAATGGCATCCGGATTTTTACTTAATGCAGCCTCAATCATTTCGATTTGCTTGTCAACCATGGCTTCTGTTTCAGGGCCTTCAAACGTAATTGTTACACCATAATCCATTGCCGCTTGTTCAGCACCTTTTTTAACTGCTTGCCAGAATTGATGTTGGAAGCCTTTTGAAATGACGGGGATATATAAGGATTCATCCTCTGTTATCGTATCCTCTTCTTCTGAATCATTTGTTGTCGTATCTGCGTCTTGTGCTGCGCCCCCTGTTGAATCATTCGTTGCACTATTTGTCGTTTCTTCTTTCCCACACCCTGCTAAAAGAGCTACCATTAGCATCATAACCATAATTATACTGACTACTTTTTTCATACCTTGTTTCCTCCTTTTATTTCTCATGATGAATATAGTTTATCTGAACAAGTTCTCACTTGTTACAAATCATGTTGATTGTTTGTTGCGTCGATAGATATCCACAAAAACTGCAACAATAACGATGACGCCGGTTAATACGGTTTGCCATTCTTGAGGTACTGACATAATCCGTAATCCATTTAATAAAACACTCATAATAAAGGCTCCAATGACGGTTCCGGATATGGTTCCTTTTCCTCCACTTAAAGATGTTCCTCCAATAACTACTGCTGCAATGGCATCAAGTTCGTATCCTTGACCTAGGGCCGGCTGTGCTGAGTTTAATCTTGCTGCCATTATCACGCCTGCAAGTCCGACAAAGGCTCCGGTTATACTATGAATAACAATAAGCCAACGGTCTGTATTAATTCCGGATAAACGCGTTGCTTGTAGATTGCTTCCAATGGCAAAATTGAAACGTCCGATAATTGTTTTATTCAATATAATATGTGCAAGTATTGCTGCAAGAAAGAAAATAATGACACCTGACGGAATTCCAAAAAACGTTGCTTTTGAAATATTGGCAAAATTCGGCGTATCGATGAAATATATCGGTTTAGCACCGGATACCACAAGGGATAAGCCTTTAGTGACCATCATCATTCCAAGTGTTGCAATAAATGCCGGGATTTTTAATTTTGCCACGTTAAACCCATTGATAAAACCAATAAGAGCTCCGGTCAATATTCCGACAATAACACCAATAATAATCGGCAGTCCTAGAAACGTCACCGCAACACCCGTCATTACTGATGCAAATGTCATACCAGTACCAATAGAAAGATCAATTCCTCCTGTGATAATAACAAAGGTAACTCCCACGGCTAAAACTCCGTTGACCGCAGTGGCTAACAAAATACTAATGACATTTGCACTTGTCATAAATACTGGTGAAGCCAGTGTAAAAAACAAAATTAATAATACGAGTGCTCCCAGTGCTAACAATTTTTGAGCTGCTCCTGATTTAAAGTAATTCTTTTTTTGTGCGATGCTTATATCCGCCATTTTATCCTCCATTCTATGCCGTCCGATCTGTTGCGCATGTCATAATTCGTTCTTGTGTTGCTTCATTACGTGATAGTTCTCCGGTAATTTTCCCTTCACACATGACCATAATCCGATGACTCATACGAAGAACTTCAGGGAGTTCTGATGAAATCATAATAATTGACTTGCCTTGATCGGCTAATTCATTGAGTAATCTATAAATCTCACTTTTTGCTCCAACATCAATCCCTCGTGTTGGTTCATCAAAAATCAAAATATCACAGTTTCTTGTCAACCATTTTCCGATAACTACTTTTTGCTGATTTCCACCAGAAAGATTCTGCACTAACTGCTTCCCACTGGGTGTCTTAATATCCAATGCTTTGATATATTTTGTTGCATTTACTGTTTCATCATCTTCTTTTAAAAAACCAAAGCGGTTACTAAAGCTTGGCATAGTCGCCATGGCAATATTCGTATTCACGTCTAACCCTAGGACAAGTCCGTAGCGCTTTCGATCTTCCGATAAGTATCCGATACCATTGGCAACAGCATCTCTTGGTGATTGTATATTGACTTTCTTTCCGTTAACGAAAATCTCACCACTATCTTTGGAATCTGCTCCAAAAAGGCATCGTGCAACTTCTGTACGACCGGCGCCCATTAAACCTGCAAAGCCTAAAATTTCACCTTTTCTTAATTGAAAGCCTACATTTTTGACTTTTTTTCCACTCGTTAGATTCTTCACTTCTAAAACAATTTCTTGGTTTTGTTCACGACCTAAATCATGAACTTCTTCATAAATCTCGCGTCCAACCATCATTGTAATGATTTCATTTATTGTCACTTCATTCATGTTTCGCATACCAACATACTCACCGTCACGCATAACCGTTACACGATCACAGATTTTTTTTAACTCTTCCATACGATGTGAAATATAGACAATACCTACACCTTTAACTTTTAACTCGAGAATAATCCGGAAGAGTTCATCGATTTCTGATTCTGTCAGTGCTGCTGTCGGCTCATCCATAATGAGAACTTCTGAATGATATGACAGCGCTTTTGCTATTTCAATCATTTGTTGTTGCGCTACTGTGAGTTGCTCAACTTTAACATTCGGATCAATTTTGACATTCATGCTGTCTAACAATTCTTTTGCCATTTTATTTTGCTGACCACTATCACAAAACAATCCTTTGAATCGCATCGGTTCACGTCCAATAAAAATGTTCTCGGCTACAGTCAAATCCGGCATCAAATTTAATTCCTGATGAATAATACTGATTCCTAATTCTTGTGCATCTCTCGGAGAGCTTATGTCAACTTCTTTCCCCTTATAATATATTGTTCCGCTATTCTTATCATGAACACCGGTTAGCACCTTCATGAGCGTCGATTTGCCTGCGCCGTTTTCTCCTACAAGAGCATGTACTTCACCTTTATCGAGTTCAAAGGAACACTTCTTCAACGCATGTACTCCCGGAAATCGTTTATCGATATCCACCATCTTAACTACATTTTCGCTCATTGTTTCACCTCCGTTAACTTTCTAAATGTATTATAACCAATACCCATCCTGAAAAAGTTAAAATTCTGACACAAAAAGTTAAAAAAAGAACTGATTTCTCAGTTCTTCCTTGGATGGTATGATTTTATGGTACTCTGTTCCTTAGCGATCTGCAAAGGGTACAATAAGTTTTTGGTTTTCCGGTAAAAACATATTTTCTTTATTAATGAGCACCGAACTCACATCGACCTGCCTTGGTTCTTTTGTTTCTTGAACTTCTAATGCTTCTTTTACTGCAAGGTATCCCATATTAAAAGGACGTTGGGCCATTGTCGCTTTAATTACATCTGTTTCTATAAAGTAAGCAATTCGGGTATTTATGTCAAATCCGGCAACATAAATCTCATTTTGAACCTTTAAATCATTCACCGCTTCTGCTATGCCTTGAAGTGCAATTTCATTGGTTCCATACAAGGCCAACATATCCGGATATGTTTTAATGATGTGCACAGCATATTCATACGCTGTTTCCATATCGTTATCAATATAATAGACTTCCTCCTCAACCGTTAATTGTTGGAAGGGTTTGAGACCTTTTTTAAATCCCTCTTCTCGTTCATATGCTGAAAAAGATCCTTTTACATGGGATAAAATCACAACACGGCCGGGACCGTCCATAGATGTTCCCAGTTCATGAGCCAGTCGTTGAGACGCCAATAAATTGTTGGTCGCAATATAACTGTGGTCTGTTTCAAACAATGCATCGGAGTCATAGGTCACCACTGTAATGCCTTGATCAACCGCTCGCTGACATACGTCACCGATACGTTCATAGTCTGTTGCGGCTATAGCAATTGCTGTTGGCCGTTTTTTTATGGCCTCTTCAATAATTTCTATCTGACGTTCTACTTCCGTCTCACTCCTCGGACCGTCAATGATTACTTGAACGCCAAGTTCTGTGGCCGCAACTTTGGCCCCTTCTGCAACACTAATCCAAAAATCTATATCTTCAGATGTTTTAGTAATTAGATATATTGTCTGTTGTTTTGTACCTTGATAATCTAAGCGTTTCATTGCCCCAATACTAATCCCTACAAGTAAAATAAGAACAAGAAGGAGAAAATAAGGCATCTTATTGTGATATTTTTTCATCGTAGCCACCTCCAGTTAAATACGGCAGTCGAATGGTTACACGCGTTCCTTCAAACATTTCGCTTTGAATATGGAGGCCATAGCGTTCACCATAGTATAGTTTTATTCGCTGATCTACATTATATACCCCGACACCGCCACTTTTATTCTTTGCTAAGATTTGACCGGATAGCAACTGATTCACGGTTGATTCATCCATGCCCACGCCATCATCGATGACGTCAATGCATAAATGGTCATCATCTTCTAGCATCTCTTGATATACCTTAATGTGAATTGTCCCTTTTCCCGGCATTTTTTTCAGACCATGGTAAATGGCATTTTCAACAATGGGTTGAATAATAATTTTGAGAATTCGCAGCGACAGAAGTTTCTCCTGCCCCTCTATTGTATAATCTAACTTATCTCCATAGCGCATCTTTTGAATAGTCAGATAACTTTCCACATGTTCAAGCTCTTGTTTAACCGTGATAAACTCTTGACCTTTATTAATACTAATACGAAATAACTTGGAAAGCGCAGACGTCATTTTCACTACTTCCGTTGACTTACCTGCTTCTCCCATCCAAACAATAGAATCTAAGGTATTGTACAAGAAATGTGGATTGATTTGAGCCTGAAGCGCATCTAAATCTGATTTTCTTTTCATCCGTTCAACGTCCTTATTTGTATCAATTAGTGTCTTTATTCGACGTGTCATGGTATTAAATGTATTGGTTAGTATGCCTAGTTCATTTTGACTCTCAACTTCAACCTGAACATTTAAATCACCGGATTGGAACTCAGACATTCCATGAAGAAGTGATTTTACCGGTCGCAAAATATTCCCTGCAATCATAGTTGCAAGAACGAGGGAAATAATTAAGGTGACAAGGATGATAATAATGAAAAATTCTCTTAAGGCTTCGCTGTAACTATTTAAATCCTGGTTATATATTTTCCCAATGACTTTCCAACTTGAATACTCTGAATCGGTAATAACAAAATTAATGGCCTTTTCATCATCAAAGGTTTCTATCGTTGTTTCTTGACTTAATAAAAGCGCTTCAATGGGTTCTGTTTTTATCCCACTGTATATCAGTTCTAGCTTTGGATGGTATATTAAATTCCCACTAGAATCAATAATAAATAAATAGCCTTGATCACCGATGACAATCCGGCTAACCATGTCTTCGATCAGACTAAAATTAAGGTCAATAAGTATGACCCCTAAGAGCTGTTCTCCATCATACACGGCTTTTGAACATGTAACCACCCAAGGATATTCTCCGAGCGCTATGTTTTGTATATGCGACTCCGAAATAATAAATTCCTTGGTCTCAACAGCTTTTTGATAATAAGCTTGTTGTAAGGGATTCGCATTTTCTTTTATAACGGCCGACGTATCATTAGATAATATTTCCCCTGTCGTTGTGATAAGGTATATGTTGAGAATATCTTCACGGGTATCTAGCAGGGCATTCAAATAGTTACGGGTATGTTCTGCCTCTATGTCTTGCGCCGCATGAAAATACGCCAAAATATTATCCGAAACTCGAAGCCCTTCTATTGTCGTTTCTACTGTTCTTAAATAATAATCCATATCATAATTGACCTGATTAATCATCTTAAGCGTTGATTCTGAAGCATTTTCACGAATGACACGGTTTGTTACAATATAGGATAATATGCCTATGCTGGCAATAACCGTCACAATCAAAATACCTATGCCCACCGCTAATGTCATTTGTATACTATTCATAAAACGTACTTGTTTATGATTATCTGAACGCATCCTTATTCCTTTCTATATTGGGAGGGTGTCATTCCAACATTTTTGCGAAAATTATAACTAAAATAATGCGGATCATCATAACCCACGGCGACTGAGATTTCAAAGACTTTCATGGTTGAACTCTTTAAGAGTTCTTTTGCTTTTTTCATGCGAAACTCTGTTAAATATTCGAGAAAGGTTTGATTATTATGCCGTTTAAATATGCGCGCAAAATAGCTGCTACTTACATGTAATTCTTCGCAGATGGTCCCAAGGTCAAGGGTCGATTCGTCATAATGATTTTCAATATATTTAATGGCTTGCAAGACTAACGTTGCTTTATCGTCTTCTCTGTTTTGTGCGAGCTGTTTTAAAAGCTCTTCACATTTTTTAATGATTTTCTCTTGCATCAAATTTAAATCGTCCATTTTTAATAATTCTTCAATGAGACGAAAATCCAATGCAATGGTCTCTTTTTTATCCACAATAAGCTGATTAAAGGTCCCAATAATGCGGGTGATTAAGGTTAAGACAAGACTTTTAAATTCTTCGAGTTGAACTTTGTTAAATTTTAAGGTGTCAAAGTACAAATGAATATACTTGCTTAGATTATTCTTGTTGTTAACCCGAATGGCAACTTCAATTTGTTCTAAAAACTCGTTGGATTGGCGATGGCCTTTTGTCGAACTTCTTTCTACATCGGTTTTTACAATAATCTGGTTTGCACCCTCAATAACCTTGTATTCGAGGGCAGTCAATGCATCTTGAAAGGTATACTGAAAATCTGAGAGTTCCGTATAACATTCACCCATCCCTGCAACAACATCCATATGATAAATATGGCGAATACTTATCAACATTTCTCCTAGAATATCATAGGCTTTTTCATAGGCTTTTGATTTTTCATCAAAAACAAAGCAGACAATGATTTTTCCGTGATCACCCATTAATAAATAGTGGTTCGGATAATCCGCAATCACTTCCTTACAAATATTAAAGAGGGCAAAATGTAATAGTGAATAGTCTTCACCCCATATCGTTTCTCCGACTTCTTTTTTATTCATAATCTCAATAATACCAACGATATAGGCTGAACCTACCGGATTAAAGCCAAGGTCTTGACAGGCTTCTTCCACTCGGTTAGGGGGAATAAATCCTAAAAGAATATCATAGAGTAATTTATCTTGGAGATATTCACGTCGCTTTTCATATTCCAATTTTAAACGACTCATATTATTTTTTTCCGCCAGCTCTTGGCGAATATTTTCATGGATTTCTTGTAAAACCGTCGTTAGTTCATCTTTTGTAATCGGTTTTAGCAAATATTTATTTGCGTTCAAGCTTATGGCTTCTTTGGCATATTCAAATTCATTGTATCCGGTTAAAAAGACAACCTTGCAATAGGTGTCTTTTTTTCGAACACGCCGAACAAGCTCAAGACCATCAATAAACGGCATATATATATCCGTAATCATTAAATCAATCTCATGATCTTCGAGATAGTTTAATGCATCTTGACCATCTTCGGCTGCATAGACGACTTGAAAGCCTAAGGCTTCCCAATCAATAATTGCGATAATCGCATCGCGAACCGGTAATTCATCTTCAACAATCAAAACATTATACATGACAGCGTTTACCCCCAATAGATTTATATTCTCATTGTACCAAAAAAGGAGAATACCGCAACACGATATTCTCCTTTTTAATGGATATTTATAGACCTATCCATTATATCCTTAAATAAATTCCTGCCAAAGTCTCGGATCCGGTCTTGGAATGATGGATGTTTGTAGCAATAATCCTTTTGCTATGACACTTTTTTTGGCTTTTTCAATAGATGCTTCAACGCTGGATAATTCACCTGAAAAGACCACATAGGCTTTTCCGCTGATTCCTTTTGCAATGCGTATCTCTAATATATTGACCGGGGTTGTTTTGACAACATCGTCAGCCACTTCAAAAATCGAAGCAACGGAATAGGTTTCCATGACACCGACCGCTTCAATATTTTCAACATCACCACTGCAATTTAATCCTTCAAAAATCGAAGGGTGTGGATTTCCTAATATACAGTGATCGACTAATATCGATGCATGTTCTTCCGATATTCCGCGTTCCATCGCTGCATTGACTGCACTTAAATCGCCTTTAATGAGTATGATATATTTGCCCGGACATACTGGCTTGGCAAACACAAGGTCTACATCTGCTGTTTTTAAAACATCATCTGCAGCCTTCATTCCGCTTGCTATTGAACGATACTCTAATACTCCTAATGATTGTCTAGACTCTGCCATAATTATAACCTCTCAATGCAAATGTAATCATCGTTGACTTGGCTGACTTTGCCACTTATACTTGCATGTATATGGGCACTTAATCCACCTTCGATTGCCTCAGCAATACACATATTTTCTTGAACCTCTTGGCCAACAGTTACTAATGCTTTTGCCGCTTGTCCAATATGTTGATGCAGGGGAATTTTCACATAGGACACAGAAACCGGCTCTGTATAAAAAGGAACGGAAACATCATACTTTTTTAATCCAAGACGCATGACAAGTCGTCCCGAGGGAACCCGTCGATAGTCTCGATCTACATGTATATCTGTGCAATCTTGGGCTGAAGGTCTTACGCCATTTTGTGCAAATTCTTTTTTGACCATGACCATCATCTTTCGTGGTGAAAGCTCATGATGGCATGCATAAAGTTCACAAACGCCACAATCAACGCATCCAAGAGCTGTTTCTAAAACACCGCTATGATCAATAACCCCATTTGCCATTGCATTCATCAGTTTATGGGGTTCAACATTATGTCCTAATAAGTGTCGCGGACACATATCTGTACACGCCCTGCATTGGGAACATGATGCCATAATCCGTGTTAAGTGATTTATGTTGACATCCTCCATCTGTCGAATTAGAGAATGATTTTCTTCAAGTACAATTAAAGCTTTTGTATTTTTTCGAACAACATCACGAATCGTCGTTAAGCTACCGGTCATTGGACCACCAATAATTATTTTATGATTCGCATTGTTTCGTTTTCCTAATGTATCAACCATATATCCTACGGATGTGCCAATCGGAACGTAATAAGTACCCGGTGCATCCACTTCACCAATAACAGTAACATAGGTATGGGTAACATTTTTTTCTTCAAAGAGTTTATTATATATATTCAATAATGTTTCTGTGTTAAGCACCATAACATGATATTGTATGGGTAACTCACCTTTTTTCACAACAATCCCTGTTACTTCTTCAATAAGTACCACTTCATCACCGATTGGATAGACATTCGGTAGAGAATAGACCTCTATCTTGGGATACGGCTTCGCATACGCTTCTAAGTGTTCAATAACATCGATGTACTTATTTTTGATGCCAATCACCGTTTTTTCAATGGAGAGTTCCTCCATAAGTCGATGAGTGGTTTTTATTAACTGGTCTGCATAGATCTTGGCCAGATTCTTATCGACTTGTAGAAGTGGCTCACATTCAGCATTATTAATAATCAGCGTTTTTATTTCACCGCTGAGTTTTACATGTGTCGGGAACCCGGCTCCACCTGCACCAACAATGCCGGCGTCAAATATTTGCTCAATGATGTTTTCCATAGCTGTTCACCTTTCGCTAATTAAAAATCTCAAGATCATTTTCTTCGTCAACGATACCTACAATCGAGGCATCCACCGGAGCTTCGCTATTAACCATGCTGATTCTAGCACTACTGCCTGTTGTAATCAAAACATTTTCGCCAATGCCAGCGCCCACTGTATCAATTGCAACGATTGTCTCTTTTGCACCATTTCTTTTGACTTCGCATACTAAGATTTTATTGCCCACAAGTCGTTCATGCTTGCGTGTCGAAACAATTCGACCGATTACTTTTCCAATAATCATGTAAATTCTCCATTCTTCCTCATATTCAGTATTTTCGGCAATCGCTGGGCAATTGCCGTCAGTTCTACTGAATAATGGTTACTTGATCACTTTGCTGGATACCAAAGGCATTCGCTTCATCTGTATCAATATGCATTTCAAGTCGATATGTATCATGGACTCTTACTAAAACATTGCTTAAGATACCTTTTCTTGCACCATCTTGTGTTTTCACACATACAATTTGTTTGTCCTTGACACCAAGGCGTTGTGCATCTTCCGGATTCATATGGATATGGCGTTGTGCAACAATACACCCTTGATTTAATCGCACTGCGCCCGCCGGACCAACAATAGTAATCGGCATTGATCCTTCAATGTCACCACTCTCTCGAATCGGTGCATTTAAGCCTAATTGTCTAGCATCTGTTTTCGAAACCTCAACTTGTGTCGCACTACGCTCAGGTCCTAAGATTCTTACATTCTCAATTACCCGCAAATTTATTCCTACAATAGTCACACGTTCTTCTGCCGCAAATTGTCCACCCATCAACTCCTTCTTTACATGAAGCTGATGGCCTTTTCCAAATAATATATCTAAATGTTCACGCGTCACATGTAAATGTCTAGCTGATACGCCGACAGGAACAGTCAATGCAGGTTGAGATTGTTTTAGTACAGCTGAAGTCGTTTTCTTTTTGATTTCTTGCAAAACAGCTTCTTTAACAAGTGCTTCTAATGTGTTCGTTGTCATTGCCATAATAATCTCAACCTTTCAGACTTTGCTTATAGTTTAGGTAAAATTTTTGTTACATCTGAGTGTGGACGAGGAATAACATGTGTTGCTACAACTTCACCTAATCTAGATGCAACTGCTGCGCCTGCTTCGACTGCTGCTTTAACCGCTCCTACGTCTCCGCTAACTAATACAGTGACTAAACCGGATCCGATTTTTTCTGTACCGACAAGTTCAACATTTGCTGCCTTTAACATTGCATCTGCTGCCTCAGTGACTGCAACTAAACCTCTTGTCTCGATCATTCCTAACGCTTTTTGTACCATGATTACTTCCTCCTTAGATTCTTCTGTTTTTGTTGTTGTTTTTGCTGCTGTTGTTTTTGCTGTTGCTTTTACTGCCATAATAGACCACCTTTACCTAAGTCAACTCTTGATCGGAAAACGCATATTTTGATGCACTCTCCTTAATAATCTTTATTACTTCTTCATGGGGATTATTAATCAATGCCGTTGCGACTGTCTTCGTAATCCGATTTGCTATTGTCTCTCCATGGGCGATAGCTGCATGTACAGAGGAAATATCCCCCTGTACAACAATACTTACTAAACGTCCACCGAGTTTCTTTTCCCAAGTAAGAACGGTCACATCCGCTATCTTAACCATTGCGTCAATCGCCTCATAGGCTGCAACCATACCGCTTACTTCAATAATTCCCAGTGCATTCATGTATTCACCTACTATTAATTCGACTTATTTTAATGATGGAAGAATTTTTTCTACGTCAAGGTGAGGACGAGGGATAACATGTACCGCAACAAGCTCACCTAAGTTGGCTGCTGCATTGGCGCCAACTTCTGTTGCTGCTTTAACTGCCCCTACATCTCCACGAACCATAACCGTCACAAGTCCTGAACCAATTTTTTCTGTTCCAATTAATGTTACATCTGCTGCCTTAACCATCGCATCTGCTGCCTCGATTGATGCTACCAAACCTCTTGTTTCTACCATTCCTAAAGCTTCTTGCATAATATGTTCCTCCTATAATTTATTATCATTTTTTTGTTTTATAAACAGCTAATCTTTAAAAACTTTTCCATGTCGTCCGACGGATTAGCAATCACATACTTGGCGTGAACACCGGCTATCTCTTCTGCTGCTCGTGCTGCTGCTTCAACCCCTGCTTCAACATCTGCTACTGCACCGCGTATCTTAATCATAATCAATAAGGGAACCGGCAGTTCATCCGCATTTGGGGGTTTATTTCTATCAAAAGCTTCGATGGTAACATCGCCTGCTTTACAAGCAGCATCTGCTGCATAATAAGCGGTTGCCATTCCGAAGACCTCGATCAAACCTACGGCTTTCTTCATAATATACCTCATTTATCAATCTTATTTATTGACGAAAGCTACTTTGATACCTTCAAGGCGCATGTTTACATGCATTGCTTCATTCAAATCTTCAAGTGCAAAATCATGGGTTACCAGGTCTTCAATTGGAAGTCCGATTCCTTTTGCACGTCGGATGAAGTCGAGTGTTGTTGCATAGTCTGTAAATGTATATACCCATGAACCGACTAAGGTGATTTCTTTTTGACACAAATCAAAGTGGGGATTAATGGTTGCATCACCATTATCGACGAAGAAACCAACTTCACATAATCCACCACCACGGCGAATCATTTTATATATTGAACTTGCAGCACTTGGAACCCCTGTACATTGGAATGCAAAGTCCACACCACCACCGGAAATTTTGTGTATTCCGGCAAGCATATCATCAAATTTACCGAAGTCTTTAAAATTAAATGTATATTTTGCGCCTAAGCGTTGTGCCATCTTTAATCGTTGATTATCACCATCAACCGCTAAAATATTTTCAATTCCCATTGTTCGAAGCACGGATAATAGCATAAGTCCAATCGGACCGCAACCTTGTACAAGAACCATGCTATTGAATTTTAATAAACCAGTTGTTTTTGCACGTTCAACCGCATGTACAGTTACTGCTGCCGGTTCAATAAGTAGTCTTTGTTTTAAGCTCATATCATTCACTCGAAAAATCGATGAATTTTCACGTAGAATAATGTATTCACCAAACCATCCGTTGAAATGATACTGATCATCTGTCAATAAACCGTAAACATCCATATGGTCACTTAGGTTGGCTTTTTCCGGATGCATTTTAGAAAATGTATCTTCCTTTGTAATGGTAACACTTGTAACAACTTTGTCGCCTATTTTTAAGGGTTGTCCCATGATGTCATTTTTAATGTTTTTACCAAGTTTGACAATGGTTCCTGTTCCTTCATGACCAAGTACAACGGGGATAAGATCAAATGGGTCATTTTTGAATTCGTGAACGTCTGTACCACATACACCACACCCTTCAACTTTGACAAGAACTTCATTATCATTGATTTCAGGGATCTCAAATTCCTTGACTTCGATCTTTTCTTTTGCTGTCAGAACAGCCACTTTTGCTATTTTAGGCGTATGGCCTGTATTGTTACTCTGTGCCTTTGGTTCTTCACCCAACGATTCCATGACTTTTGATACAATCGTTTGTATGTCGATTTGATTGATATCCATCTTTACCTCCTCTTATCGTATATATAAAAACTCAGACATAACGCATCGTCGAGATTTTGTAAATGTATTTGCATTTGTTAATCCTTCACCGGTTTTGCTTGCTATTGTAAAGGTCGTAAATCCTTCACCGCCAAATCCGATTCCAGCATAGGATGGTGCATTTTTAACAAAAATCGCGGTATCAATGGCACGTGCAAATTTTGTTAAGTTTTCGATGTTCATTGAATGCATATGTGCAGAATGTCGATTACCACCTTCAAGCTCAACGCTGACTGCAATGCCTTCATCCACATCGGCTACACGAACAATTCCAAGAATCGGCATCATTAACTCATCTGCAATTAATGGATGTTCTTTTGGTCCTTCAAAAATAATACAACGGATGCTTTCATCTGCTTTGATATTAATGGCCGCTAGAATCTTATGGGCATCGCGTCCAACCCATTTACGGTTAATGACTAATTTGCCCTTATTTTCCACAAGCACTTCTTTTGCAAGTTTGTCCGCCAAATCCTTCGATAAATAATAACAGTCGTTATTACGTGTCATTTCATCAATAAGCTTGTCCGCCACTTGATCTACAACAACAACTTCTTTTTCTGCAATACATGGAAGGTTGTTGTCAAATGTAGCTCCGTTAATAATATCTTCTGCCGCTTTAACAATATTAGCTGTTTCATCAACGAGTACTGGTGGATTACCTGCTCCGGCTGCTATGCCGCGCTTTCCTGAGCTTAAAATTGCTTTAACAACCCCTGGACCTCCTGTTGCAACCAGTAGAGGAATATCCGGATGATTAAACATCACATTTCCACTATCCAGAGTCGGTTGTTTTATAGAAACGGCCAGATTTTCAAATGCTCCGCATTCAACGGCTGCTTCATTAACTAATTGCACTGCATAGTTGGATGTATTGGCTGCACCGGGATGAGGGTTAAAAACCACCGTGTTTCCGGATGCAATCATACCGATGGAATTACATAAAATGGTTTCACTTGGATTGGTTGACGGAGTAACAGCTCCAACAACGCCCCATGTTCCACGTTCAATTAATGTTAGTCCCTGGTCTCCTGTAAAGACTTCCGGTGAAATACATTCGGTTCCCGGTGTTTTATCTGCAACGAGTTGATGCTTTAAGACTTTATGTCCAACACGTCCCATTCCGGTTTCTGCAACACCCATTTGTGCTAATATGTCAGCATTTTCTCGGATTTTTTCTCGTATTCGTGTAATAATTTGTTCTCTGAATTCATTGGGCATCATGCGAAGTTTTCGCTGCGCCTCTTTTGCGGCTGCAATGGCCTCTTCCATCGTTTCAAAAACACCTTTCCCAATCGTAATGATTGGTAGGGAAACACCTGTATTTACACTGGGTGACGATGTTGTTTGAACATTTTTTGTTGTCCCTGAGATTTCATGAATCACTTTTGCTACAATTGACTGTAAATCTTGTTCATTCATACGCTTTTCCTTTCTGTCTTACTTGCTCCATATGATGCAAGGTAAATATCATTGTCAGCACTACTTCCACTCACACCGATTGCACCATAGGTGACATCTTTATTCTTAAGGGGATATCCTCCACCGAGTGTTATGATTTCTTCATCAACCATATCTTCAAGGCCTTCAAAGGAAGCTCCTGTCTTAACAAGTTCTTTTAAAGCGTGGGTGGGCATTTGAAGGGCTGCTGACGTATATGCTTTTTTCTCTGCGAGTCCTTTACTCACAATAAATGCATTATCCATCATTTGCGTTAAAATACTTATGCCATCCTTATTTGCAATGCTGATAACAACATTAACACCCATGCGTTTGGCTTCCTTCTCAATCGTTTCTGCTAACTGCTTAGCCAAATCAAGGGTCATGCTTGTTGATTCATTCGTGCTTTCAGCCGTTTTCGGCAACTTATTTTCAAGGGCTTGTTTAACCACTTCTCTAAATTCAAGCATCCGTGCTAGAACAAAGAGATAATCAGATAAGCGGTTAATGTATCGGCTGATACTTGTCTGTATCTTCTTATCTGCAAGCAGCCGTGTTAATCGCCGCTCTGCTCGTCTGGCAATGGTTCTGGCCAAATCAATTTGGGCGGATAATCGTAAATCCCCCGGGAAAATAAAATGATCGAGCGGTGGAAACAATGCTTGGTTACGATCAATGGCTTGTTCTAAAAATAAGGTATCTTCTCTTACATCCAGTTCTTCTTCAAAATCACTTGCAACCACTGCCATAATGTCTTTAAGTTTTTTTTGTATGCTTAGTAGCTCGTTTGCGATTGCTTCTTCTGCCATCGAACGCACAATACCTATGGCACTAGTTAATTCATCGATATTACCAAGAGTCTCAATATGTAAATCTGTTTTGTCCACACGCTGTCCATTAAATAAATCTGTCATTCCACTGTCGCCTTTTTTGGTATAGACACTCACTTGCTCACCACCTTATATAAACGGCTTGTTCTTCGTATATCGTGCCGCATTCTGTCCTGTTTGCCTGGCTGTCATTTGTTCAAATTCTATATTTGCCAAGCCGACTTGGGTATTAAACGCAATAGCGACTTGGTTTTTATAAATACCAATACCGGTTCCGAGTGCTGATTGCTTGGCTGCTCTCTCAGCTAATGTTTTTTCTACGTATTTAAGTTCTTCTTGGACCGTCTCAACAAGACCGCCTTCTTCTTCGATTCCGGCTAAAACTTCTTGCTTTGTTCCTACGTCCGCTTCAAAGCATGCTACAATGATACTGGTTTTTTGATTATTCATCGAAACGCCTCACTTAAATAACTCATGACCAAGCCGGTTGCAACGGCATTTCTCGGGCCCATTAAACCACGAATATCGCCACGTCCGGCTACAATATTATAATTTGCTAATTCTTGCTGAATAAGCTCCGGAATTTCTTGATCAAGTGCGGATCCACCTAGGATAACAACGTTGGGAATACGACGAATATTACCTTCTGGCGCCACCTTTTCTAAGGCACGTATGGCGTTGGTTACAAAAACCTTGTGTTTGATTTCTTGTCGTACAGTCACCATACGCTCCAAGGACAAGTCCGTTATAATGGGTATCAACTCCTCATCTGTCACAACCACAACACGTGCATATAACTTTGGAGGTAAGGGCTTGTGATGAAAAATCACTTCCCCATTTTCCATGGTCATATGATAGAGAGAATTGACTTTTGCCAAGGGATGCCGTTTGATGAGTTCTGCCATCATGGGATTATCCAGTCTTAGTTCTTTATCAATAAGCATGGTCACAAAACTTCCGGCACCGGCTAAATGCATGGACCGCACCTGGCCTTTTTCATCAAGTAAAGCAGCGTCTGTTGAGCCACCACCAAGGTCTAATATAGCTAAAGGTAACTTGGTTCCTTTGGTCGTCATGGCACCAATTACCGCCATGACCGCTTCCACTCCGGCGACTTTAACCGGAATATTGACTTGCGCTTCTAGCTGTTTTGCCAAGCGATTCATGGGTAACTTATCGGCTTGAACCATTGCTGCGATTGCAACCGCTTTTTCCATTGCGACTTCGCCCGCTAAGGCCCCTTTGACCTTGACCGGAACAAAGGTATCAATGGCTAGTAAATCGCTAATCGTCAACTGGTTGCTTGCTTCTTCGGATAGTTCAGATAAATTTTCTTTCATGCGGCGGAGCATGTCGCCAACATAGGTATCGTGTTCTCCGTCAACATCTTGTAAGTCTTTAATGGAGCGAACTGCTTCCATAATAGCGGACGCACCTTCATCAATGGAAACCGTCACCGACTTTTCATTGTGACTTTTTAAGGTTAATGTTCCTGCTTTAATCTTTGTTTCACGCATGCCACCATCTGTATTTTTAACCACTACTGCCGATTTTTTTCCAATTAAACTCTTGGAAATCGGTATAACTGCTGAGGTTTCAGATGCAGACAGATCAAATAGTTTTGCAATACCATAGGGGTTTGACAAGGTTTTAATGGTCATCCCTGGCGCGGCCACCTCAATTGCGGCTAACTTTCCAACCGGAAGCTGTTCAATGCCATCAACTTCGTCAATAATCGGTATTTTTTTTGTCAATCGATTATATACAAGAACGGCTTCATCTTTTTGTAAAATTAACCCGACAATATTTTGGTCTGCTGCATTAATGCACTTGGCACAAAATTCATAGTCCATTGTCTTGGGTACCATGACGAGAATCGCTTCTTTGTGTCGAACTTCTACAAGGTCTTTAATTAAAACCGTTCTTCCAAGAGCGACGCCCTGCCCTGCAGGTGTATCGGGATTATGTCCGACCATGGTTGAATCCGTTATAATCGTTTCTGTTATGGTTTCCATGGCTGTATCTCCAATAACCGGAGCCGCTTCGTTCAGTCGTATAAGATCGAGATCGCGTATTTGAAGTCTTTCTTTTAACATTGCATGACGCAGACCTTCTTTGATTCCTTTAATGTTATGAACCGTGCCTTTTGTTCCTGTGGTTTCTACTTCGGCTGATGAGAGAAAATGCATATAACCTTGTTCATCAATTTTTGCAATGCTTATTTCAGTTGTTGAATTTCCGATATCTACACCGGCTATGATCATATCATCACCATTTTCTCTACTGTTTTAACAAATCACGTTTTTTATAAACATACAGTGTTTCTTCAATAAAATCGGCACACACTTGTGCGTCGTATTCATTTCTTAATTGAGCACTTAGTTCTTTAAGTTCATCTTCTGTTGAACGATAGGGTCTTAACATATTATACATTTCCAAAATACGATCATCCGGTATTTCAATCAGTTCAGCTGACCGAATAAAATTTTGCGCTAACTGAATCTTGCCTTCTTGTCTAGCGACTTCTGCTTGTAATACGAGGACTTCTTTTGAAATCTTAATGTCTTCAGCTGTCACTTCACCGGATACAATCGCTTCGAGTGTGATCTCATTTAAACCTTTTCCACTCTTACTTTTTATGATATTGGGGTGTTTTTCTTTTAAGGGATATAAGTCCATACTTACCTCCTAAACGGGTCGTTCTATTTCCATGTAAGGTCCTCTTTTGACGACATACTCCGTTTCTTTGGTATGCATCAATGCGGCTTTTACCTGATACTTAGGTCTTGACGAAATATCGTTAATGACTTTAATCGGTTTTACTTGATCTCCTTTAGCGTACTTGGCCGCATTTTTACCGATTTGGCGATACATTTCAAGGGTAATAATGGGGGCTTGGGGAAATAGTTCAAGATTTGTCAAAGGATACAAGTCTTTTTGATGAATCACTGTTGTCCCCTTTGACTGTATGCCAATAGCAATTCCTGATCCCACAAGCTTTGCAACATCATTAGCGATAAAGGCAACATCGGATGTTCGGGTTCCTCGAATCACACGGGGAATCATACCTTCTTCTTCGATACCGGCTAAAATCTCTTTTAACACGGCCATATGATCCAGTCCATTGATTGTATGATGAATATGCAAGCCATAGGCCGGACCAATAGCCACGCCGACTTCTTTGACATCTTCACTGGGTTTAACGGTTCCTAATTGATTTAAGGTCCCACTAGGATGACTTTCGGATACTGCCACTGAAGATGTTTCCATCTGGTTAATCACTTTATTCACCGCTTCAATAATTTGTTCGACAGTGACTTCTTGATTTAATTCATTCATCCATGGCACCTCCTTACAGGTCATCAATCTTAATAATATGGGGGATTTTTTTGATTTCTTCCCAGCGTTCATCTGACATCACGTAACCTGTACCGGGACCCTTATAAGAATTGGGATAGTTCACGGTACTCATAACATCATAGGATTCATTTAATATGGCTGATGTCTGTAAATAGTCGCCAGATAATCTTTGTTTTAACATACTTAAGACCATTTCAGCTTCTTCTTCAAATCCGGATTTATGTAAAGCTTTAATCACATCAATCCCTGTCACTTTGTCTTGCATCATTTTATCAATAGCTTGTAAATCTGAGACAATGTCACGGTCCGGTACATCCCGACTTCCATGAGCATAGGTAATGGCTTCAACTTCTTCATCCGTTACCTGTCCAAGATCAAGTGTCTCCATAATCGCTTTCATGGCTTTCGCCGCCCTATTTCTCACACGAATAACATCCGCTTCTTTGACCGGTCTAAGACCGCCATCGACTTTTAAGTCACGTTGCAGCACATTGTAGTCATCAAAGTCTTCCGCATCAAAATTAGATCCTGCAAACATATTGTCTTCATTTGGGACACCACTGTATCCACTAAAGATAAAGTCAGTTCCGGGTAAAAACTGCATCATGGTTCTTGCTGTACGGCGCATGTCTGAATGGCTAAAATTTTGGTCATTGGACGATGCACATTCTAAATCCAAGGAGGATGCAATAAGGTTTTCCGCTAATACTGCCCGTATACCCGAAGGAACTGCGGATGTCACGCCGATACAACTAACGGATCCATTTTGAATCCCTTGTACGCCGGCTCCTTTAGTTACCATAAGACATCTTGTTTCTAGATATAGCATTGATTTTCCATCAGCACTTCCCATCAGCACCTCTGAACCGGTTCCTGATGTAAAACGTGTTTTTAATCCTCTTGACGCATAGGCTGATGCTAAGAATGCTTTGGAATAGGGTGTATCATCACCATCCATAAAGACGGCTTCGGTACCATAGACACTCATGGTCTCTGCATAGGTGGTAAAACCGCGCATACCGAGTTGTAATTCAACGGCTTCTTCAACTGCACATTGTGTTAGTACACCTTTTGAACCGATTTGTGCTCCTACCAATAAGCCAACAGCTGTCAGTGGTGCATATCTTGCAATACCTACCGTTGTTTCTTCCTCACGAAAACCACGAAGCGCGCCTTCTGCCGCATCCGCAGCAATCAATATGGGATTGTCTTTGGCATTGGTAATATGTGCTTGATTTGCCGGGAACAAACGACCGCGCATTTTTTGCATGGCCATCATCATCTCAACGACATTTAATTCATTGAGTACTTCAGTAACTCTTGCGGGGGTTAATCCTTTGAAAATATTTATTATTTTTTGTCGATCAACGTGAATATCAACGAGTAATCTCGCAATTTGTGTCGGCGACAGGGACATACTTGCTTCCGCTGTCTTTACTTCAATGTAATGATCTGCGATAAATTCATCAATAAAGTCAAATTCTTCACGATGTTTGCCGTCCATCTCTATAACACGATTATTTTCAATGATAAGACTGGCTTTGGGATCATAGGGACTTGACATCGCTACAAAACCTTTTTCGGGCCATTCGTCAATAAAACCATCTTGATTGACAGGACGCTGATCGAGGATCTCCATTCTTCGAGAGCGTTTCACATTGCTCACCTCTATTTCAATTGCTCGATAACACGTTTCACTATTTCAGCGATTGCTTCTTCACTTGTGCTTGCCTGACTTGTTGAACTAGTTGTCTTTGTTGAACACGCACTACTTTGGCAATCTGCCGGATGACGTCCAGGTACTGCAAATTGTCTTCTAAGTTCATATAATCTTGCAACTTCTGATGAAGGTAATTCTTTAGCTCCACCTAAGGCTTTTGCTTTGTAAGCTAATGACGCATAGAATTCTAAGCTTTCCATTTTAAAGTATGCTGACATTAAATCTTGTCCCCATGATAGTGCACCATGATTTTCAAGCAATACCGCGTCATAACATTCCAAGTAAGGTTCAACTGCATCCGGAATCTCCATTGTTGACGGTAATCCGTATTTTGCGATGGGTACTTCACCTAAGAAAATAACGGCTTCCGGCATGATTTTTTCAGTTAATGGAATACCTGCAATGGCATAAGCTGTTGCATATTGTGGATGTGCATGAACAACTGAGTTTACATCCGGACGCTCTTTGTAGATACGCATATGCATCTTAATCTCTGATGATGGTTTCCATTGGCCATTGGGTTGTTTTAAGTTTCCTTCATTGTCAACTTTACAGATCATATCGGGTGTCATAAATCCTTTTGACACACCTGTTGGTGTACATAAAAAGGTATTCTCATCTAACTTCACTGAGAAGTTACCGTCATTAGCAGCAACCATCTCACGCTGGTAAATACGCTGTCCAACTTCACACATTTGTTTTTTTACTTCAAATTCATTAAACATTTCTTACCTCCAACTAATTCTTGATTTATGTTGTTTTATGTTGTTTTATCTTTATTTCATTCTAATAGTACCACTTAAACCCACCAATGTCAATGAATTTAGGTCTGTTTTTATGCGTTTTTTTGTTGAATTTCCTTGTTTATTCTGTGTCTTGGCAAGAAAAAAAGAAGTCCTCCAAATTTCTTGGATTTCTTCTTATTTTTTACGTATTTGGTCCGGTGTTGCACCGAATTTTTTTTTGAATTGTTTATAAAAATAGGATGTATTTGAATAGCCGATTTCTGCCACCACATCACTAACGGGCATTTGGGTATGTTCAAGCAAATAACCGGCATAATCTAGCTTCCGCTCTTTGACAAGGGTCGTCAAACTTGAACCGGTCATTTTCTTAATAATCTTACCTAGATAATCCGGATGATAGTTAAAGGCTTTTGCCATACTTGTCAAGGAAAGATCCTTAAAGTGCTCATTAATATAGTTGACAATCTCACTGGAAATACTAGTATCAATGGCATTAACCATGGACTGGGACAAGTGTTTTTCATAACTTCGAAAGAGTTCATTGAATATCAAAAGCATGTAGGCACGAATGGCTGTTTCCATTCCATTGCGCTGTTCATAATATTCAATCAACAGTTGAAGCATAAAGTCCCAAATATGTGCATTTTCCGATGTTTGAAAGTAGATGTATTGCTTGACATCTTTTTTCCCATAGATTGCTTTGACTACAAAGTTGGAAATCACATCATTGTAGGCCACCTGTTTCATAAAGAAGGAATCAAAGAATTCTTTTTTGATCAAAATATTAATGGCAATGTCCTCTTGGCCGGCTTCATAAATACTGTGTTCCATATTCATATCCAACAAAAAAATCTCACCTTTTTTAATGGTCAAGTCTTTGCCATCGATATGCTGGCGAATGGAGCCCGAATAGACGAAAATCATCTCTAGATAGTCATGTCTGTGACGATCAAAAGCAACAAAACGATCATGTTTGTGAACGGAGATGACTTCACCGTCATCCATCAACTTATCACTGTTAATAATCCAAGCGTCTGCCGGATTATCATTGGAAAAATATGTTTTTAATCGTGTCTGCGTGGCACCACGATAGGCTTGTTCAACTTCATTCATCTCTCGAAGCCGCTTATCTAATTCTTCTACCGTCATCGTCGACCACTCCTTTTCTTTCCAATTAATTTTTTGCTCATTCTCTACTCCGATATATATATTATTTCTATCGTTTTGTCTTCTTCATTCAATTTCATAGATATATCAAAAATATCTTCAAAGTATTTTGCCGATATTACAGTTCGGTCATTTGTGATTATTGGGACAAAATCAACCTTAACCATCTCTCCATTTATATTTATATAAGGACTTCCTATGACCATTTCTATCCTTTTATCTTCTTTGACAGCTGTAACTGTTCTTGTCTGATTACTCCAAGAGATATCAAAACCAAACTTTTCCAAAACAACTCTTAATGGAATCATCACCCTTCCATCTATGATTGATGGAGATACATCTGATATTAATAATTGATTGTCAACAAACATTCTTAAATTTTCATTTCCTACAAGAGGTTCATTGATCCATTCATATACATAGGAATAACTACGAACTGCCTTTCCGCTTTCAATGATGACTTTGAACACATAATTATCGTCCACTGAATCCGGAAACATTGGCACTATTTCAGCCGTTTTACTAAGCATCTCCGATTCTAACGGAAACGCCATATTTCTTTCTATAAACTCAGAAGGTGGATCGGGTGGAACCCTTCCCGGATAAAGAAGCTTGTGAAAGAATGTGATATTGACGTTACGCATTAAATTTGCATCATCCTTCAATATACTTCCTTCATATGATATTGTAAATTTTTCATGCGATTTGAGAATAATTGGCACAGAAGTAAACTTAAGATAAGCTTTATAGATTTCCTCTAAATCACCATTTTCTTTTGATGACAAATCTATATGCATTAGTAAGGCCGTCTGCCCCAGTTTAAAATTCGAATCCAACGCTTCATCTTTAGGTTTGCTAAAATGAATCAGTTTTTTTCCCTCTGAATCACTTATTGCTTCTACAAAAGGTTCTTCATAAATTGCTTCTTCATATTTATCTAGTCTCCAATATCCATCTTCCACTGTTGCCTTTAAAATAGAATCTGAGAATGTAATTGTCAAAACGACTGTCAAAATTACAACTACTATTTTTTTATACATTTGCCCCTCCTTCTTCAAACATTAACCTATTCGTAATCAAATAACATTAAAAGCAAATAATTATTTTAAAAATTTTATTATAGATAAAGTATAACACAATGTGCCAACTATTCAGATATCAAAATTCAAAATATTATTGATTTTCTAATTGTATAAAGCATCACATAACTCCATCAAAAAAACGGATACACCAACAATATTTGCTGGTGTATCCGTTTTTTTATATCAATATCCTTATGCTCTTTTTAATAGGACATCTTGTTCGTATTTTTTCACTTCATTTAACCAGTCTAAACCAACCGGAACGCCTTGTTGCATGCAGTAGTAATCCCATACTGCTTGCCATGGCATAGATTTTAATTCTTCCAACATAGCTAAACGTGTTGTAAAGTCAAAGTCAACTTCGGCTGATTTTAATTTGTCAAAAGGCTCAACTAAGGCCATTAATAAGGCTCTAAACATGTTACGGGTTCCGATTGTCCATGCTGCTACACGGTTAATACTTGCATCAAAGAAGTCTAATCCGATATGAACACGGTCTAATAAGTCTCCACGAATAATTTCTTGGGCAATGGCCATGAGTTCATCATCTAAAACGATAACATGGTCACTATCCCAACGCACCGGACGACTGACATGGAGTAACATCTCATTGACAAACAAGCTCATTGCTGATAATTTGTTAGAAATAACTTCGGTTGGATGGAAGTGTCCTGCATCTAGGCAGACAAGCACATCATTTTTCACGCCATAACCCATGTAGAATTCGTGAGAACCGACAACATAACTCTCTGAACCGATACCGAAAACTTTGGATTCAACTGCATCTAAGTGGTATTGTTTATCAATGTCTTCAGTCAAAATCTCATCTAAGGCTTCTTTTAAACGTTTTCTCGGACCTAAGCGGTCTGCAGGAATGTCTTTGAAGCCGTCCGGAATCCAGATGTTCATGACTGAAGGCGTTCCTAACTCTTTACCAAAATATTCACTGACTTTTCTTGAACGCTTCACATGCTCAATCCAGAAGTTACGAATATTGGCATCCGGATGGCTAAGTGTTAATCCGTCATCTGCTTTTGGATGAGAGAACAAAGAAGGGTTAAAATCTAAGCCTAAGTCATTTTCTTTTGCCCATTGAACCCAGTTAGCAAAATGTTTGGGTTCTATTTGGTCACGGTCAATATTTTCACCACCGGCTTCTAAGTATAAAGCATGAAGGTTTACACGCTTTTTCCCGGGGATTAATGAAAAGGCTTTTTCCATGTCTGCACGAAGTTCTTCCGGTGTTCTTGCTTTTCCCGGATAATTACCTGTCGCTTGGATCCCGCCGGATAATTCGCCGTCCGGATTTTCAAAACCGCTAACATCATCACCTTGCCAACAGTGTACAGAAACCGGAATAGTCGCTAATTTTTCAAGCGCAGCATCGGTGTCTACACCCAATTCTTTATACATTTCTTTTGCAATTTTATAACTCTCTTCAATTCTTTGCTTATTTAACATCTTATATCCTCCTAAATTTTTCCCATTGTTGGTTTATACCTTCATATGTTCTTGGTTCAAACTTCTTAATATCAAAAGACTCCATAACAAGCTTTCTTGCATCGGTTAATGAATCTAAGGCTCCATTTGTAATAAATTGCAATAATAAGTTTCCAATCGCTGTCGCTTCATCCGGTCCTGCATAGACGTCACATTCTGTAAAGTCAGCACAAAGTTGGTTAAGTAATAGGTTTTTGGACCCGCCACCGATAATATGAATACGCTTGATGGGCACCTCATATAATTCGCTTAACTGTAGAAGTACTTCCTTATATTGGAATGCCAAACTCTCAAAAATACAACGCGCGATTTGCCCCGGCTCCGTCGGCACCATTTGATCGGTTTCCTTACAAAAGGCTTGAATCTCTTCAACCATGTTAGTCGGATTTAAGAAGCGTTCATGATTGGGATTGATGAGGCATCCAAAAGGTTTGGCGCCTTCAGCGAGTTCTACAAGTTCTGCAAAACTATATTTGTAGTCATATATACGCTGTACTTCTTGAATCAACCATAGCCCCATAATATTTTTAAGGACCCGATAGGTATTATATACGCCACCTTCATTAGCAAAGTTATATTGACCGGCGAGTTCATTGGCTATGGGTGTATCACTCTCTACCCCCATCAAGCTCCATGTTCCTGAACTGATATAAGCAAACTCTTTATCAATGGCCGGTACCGCTGCCACGGCTGAACCTGTATCGTGGGTTGCCGGTACGACAACATCCATTTGATCAAATCCACTTTTTCTTAAAATCTCCGGCTTAACTTGGCCAAGCTTAGTCCCTGCTGCAATAGGATCTTTAAAAAGATCTCGGTCAAATCCGGTCACTTTAATGAGTTCTGCGTCCCAAGTATTGGTGTGTACATTAAGAAGTTGCGTGGTTGTTGCATTGGTATATTCAACAGATGTTTTTCCGGACAGTCGATAATGCAGATAGTCCGGAACCATCATGTATATTTTTGCATTTTCCACATCCTCAGGATGGGCTTTATAGTGTTCTTTAAGTTGATACAATGTATTAAATTGCAAAAACTGCACACCGGTTTTTTTATAAATATCCTCACGTTCGATTTCTCCAAAGACTTCTTCCATTGTATGGTCTGTGCGGTGGTCACGATAGGCATAGACTTTTCGAATCAAGTCACCTTGTCGGTCTAATAAGGCGTAGTCTACTCCCCATGTGTCCACACCTATGGACTTAACACTTGGATAGACTTGGTGCACTTTCTTCAAACCTTCTTCGATTTCACCAAACAAGCCTTCCACGTCCCAACGATCGTGTCCGTCAATGTGTGTCATTGCATTTTTAAATCGGTGCAATTCTTCAAGTTTTAATTTTCCGTCTTCAATGGTACCTGCAATCAGTCGTCCGCTGGACGCACCGATATCGACAGCAATACATGTTGTTGCCATGGTCTTCTCCTCCATTTCATTTAAATCACTTTAATAAAAGTATAGCAAAAAAAAGGAGGTCTGCCATTGACATAAAGCGAGATTCTGACTAACAAAAAAAGAGATTCTGAGTCTTTTATGCCATTCATGACATTTAAACATACCATTCGTTACATTACCCTGTTATCCGCAAAAAAAATATGATATGCTTTGAATAGTTTAGTCGACAAACTTATTTAAAGCTAATTTAGCCTAAATATGGAACATTTAAATTTTAATATATTATGGAGGATTTTTATGACAAAAAAATTAATTACATGCAGTTTAATTTTAACATTTTTATTTATTGCAATAATTCCAACTCACGCAAAAAATGATAAAAAAAACAACCTGGTGGAGAATCAAAAACAAGAAATAAATAAGATTTTATCAGACGAGGCAAAAAATATAAACTATCTAACAGAAGGCGAATATTCATGGGATATAATAATTGATGGTAAAAACCAAGGAAACGTAACTATAAAAAACGAAAAAAACAGAGATGAGAGCTTAATACAGCCCCTTGGCAATTATAACGTTACTGATGGAGATTGGACCACAACGTACACCTTTGATTTAGAGGTAAATGGCGAAATCGTTTTAAAATCATACTATACTATTAGTGATTCCGCATCAAAAATGAATCCAACAGGAACCGATGATTATTTAACACCTCCAATCGGTTATTCAGATGATGGGCATTCATCATATCATACGAAATATAGCGATACTCAATTTATGTCCAAAGGTTCATATACTATTAAATTATTCAATATCAATTTGCCCTTAACATATACAATACAAAGTAATTTCCTCTTAATTCCTGGCGGAGATTCATCTGGTAACAATCTCAATGTTGCAACTTTTGTTAACTAACAAATATCGTTTATATTATGTGTGTATGTATGCATATGGTTACGAGGAGGGAAATCGTAAGTCATGAATTTCACAAACAAGCTAGAGCTATCATTTTTAAGTTCGTTACCAGCTATCGGATTATTAGTATTTGGAATATTGATTATATTTACCGTATTAATAATTTTGTATTTTTCTAAAAAAATCAAAAAAACTCTATTTATTCTATGGATAAAAGCATTACTAATAATACTTTTAGTGGTCTCATTCGGTTTGATAATGGCAAACTTTTTTATCCCACCAAATAAACTCTTAAACGAACAAGCCTCTCTGTTACTTAATGGGTATAGCCTGCGAATTAAAAGTTTATAAAAATACAAAAGTAGGTACACCTGTAAAGATTTTTGGTGTACTTACCTTTGTATTTATGACTTATAACACCATATATAGGATATATCTATTCAATTATTACTATATCTGCTACGAAATCACCCCGTTCATTACATCAACAACTACCTTTCGTTACATCACTCTTTAAATCCGGGTTATTTTTGTTAGAATATATTTATAGCAACAATTTTAGAGTAATCTCATTTAAGGAGTCTTCGAACAATGAATATAGCTATATGTGATGATAATAAAGCAATATGCTCGCAAGTTAAGAATATAATATCAAATTATATGAATAGCACTTTTTTACCTATATCAATAAATGTTTTTTATAACGGTGAAGATTTATTGGACTACTTGTATCCAGAAAATATAGCCGATTTGATTTTTCTTGATATTGAATTAGAAAATATGAATGGGATTGAAGTTGGGCAACAAATACGTCATGTGTTTAACGACAATCGAACAGAAATTGTGTACATGTCCGGAAGGGATGAATACGATCGGCAATTATTTGATGTTCAGCCATTACTTTTTATTGGAAAACCCATCAAAAAACAACCTATAATTAAAGCAATACAATTAACGGTTAAACGACAAAGAATCTCTGACAAACTATTTTCATATCAAAAAGACAATGAATTCTATCAAATTCCCTTAAGTGAAATTATATATTTTGAGAGTTTAAATCGAAAAATTATAATCGTTACAACAAAATTCACCGATAGTTTTTATGGCAACTTGAAACAAATCACACAAGAACTATTTAAAAGCAATTTTTTTCCAATTCATCGTTCATACTTGATTAATTATAACCATACAAAGATAATTCGTTATTCAGAAGTTGTTGTTTCAAGCAAAGAAACATTACCTATTAGCCGAACAAAACGAAAAGCATTCCGACAATTTCAAGTAGATCAACTAGATCTGTTTTAAAATTATTTTTGCAACTGTTTTTTATTATAATCGTTAATAACTGTTTTAAATTCAGTGATTAAAAATAGGAGGAGTATATTTTTATGAAACATAGGATGTTCCAAATTGGATTGATACTCACGATTGCTTGTATTTTCATCGCAGGATGTAATCGCTCAAAAAATGATATCGCTTATTCTGAAGAATTTGTTGAAGCTTTTCTTACCGATTATTATGAAGTTACTGAAGAAGATAAGGACAGAGTTTCTGAAATATTTGATGTCAATAAGGTTGTCCGTGATGATTTTTTTGAGAACTACTATAATCAAATGCTTATAACCTATGAAAAATATTTAGAAATAGATTTAATCGATCAATTAGCCGCCAACAGAGCAATAGATAATGTCGATAAATTTACGGTTATTGAAGATAAAGATGTATCCATTAGAGATATACATTTATCCTTGGATAAAGAAGATTTAACGCGCGATGAAAAAACAAGATTTTTATATGATTATAGTGTAGAATTAGAAGTAAGGCAGAATAATCAAAGTGAGAATATTAAAAAAGAAGGTAAAATAAGAGTATACAAAACAGAAACTAATTGGATCATTGATCATGTGGATTTTCAAATGTTTCCAATTATCCCCAAATAATATTCTCTTATTAAACGAACAAGCCACTCTGTTACTTAATGGGTATAGCCCGCGGATTAAAAGTTTATAAAAACACAAAAGTAGGTACCCCTGTAAAGATTGTGGGGGTATCTACTTTTGAATACATATTTGTTTAATCCGAATGATTTATTGAAAATAATGTAACGAAACACGATCTCGTTAGTTAGTATAGTGAAAGGAGGTTTTTCAATTTGGAATTCGAACAAATCTATAAAACGCATTTTAAGGATATCTATATATTTTTGTGTGAATTAACACAAAACAAATCGCTCGCACAAGACATTACTCAAGAAACATTTTTAAAAGCAATGAACAAAATTCATACTTTTGATGAACAAAAAGATATTAAGGCATGGCTTTTCACTATCGCTCGTAACACATATTATACAGAATATAATCGTGAAAAACGCCTCTCACCTTATGGGCTACATGAACATACAGAAAGCCGTACTAATATTTTAGATGACCTGATACTAGAGGAACAATCTTTCCTTATATTAACGGCGCTTCATCATTTGAAAGAACCATATAAGGAAATCTTTATGTTACGATTCTTTGGAAATCTATCTTTCAAAAAAATAAGTTTGATTTTTTCAAAAAGTGAAAGTTGGGCAAGAGTAACCTATTATCGAGCAAAAAAGCAAATCATAAATCAAATGGAGGAAGAAAAAAATGAATAAAATAAATTGTAATATTATAAAAGACATTCTACCTTTATATATTGACGATGTTCTTTGTCAAGATACAAGAGAACTGATAGAAAATCATATAGCACATTGTCACAACTGTAAACAAGAACTTGCACTACTAAAATCTGATCTCCCCACATCCCAAGTAGCAATCACCCCAAAAGACGATGTGACTTTACTCAAAAAAATAGGATTAGCCATAAGAAAACAACGATTATTCACTGGAGTATATTCTGCAATATTTGCTTTTATTATTGCCATACTCTTATTCGCCTACCTCACGACACCTCAGTACATCCCTTATTCTGAAGCCTCGAACTTGATTACTATTCAAGAAAATGGCCAGCATATTTCGCTTTCTTTTTCCAAGAAGTACAACTACGAATTGATTCAACGTAAAAACGGAGTATATGATATAAGTCTTTATAAAACACTTTGGAATCAACGCTTTGGTTCTATCCAACCTCAATCAATTACTGTAAATCCAAATACGGAAAAAATTACTACGATTTACTATGTATCTAATGGCGAACAACTAGACACCGTTATATATGGCAAAAATCCAAATATAAATGGTGGTTCGCTCACTTTGCCTCGACTCTTTTTAAACTTTTATTTTCGGGTTGCAATTCTTTTAATCTTTGTTTTGATTATTTTATTAACACTTTTCCGAAAAACTCACAGGATAACATATATTATCGTAAGAATTTTATTTATCCCTACTGCTTACATAACAAGTCATCTATTAATCACCGGATTCAACGCCACTTCATATGCTGCATCGCGTGACTTTTATCTAATCTTACTTTTATGTATTCCCATTTATTATATGCTTACCTTTTTATATATCAAACTTAAGACTTAACCTGATTATATTCTGACCTCTACCTATAGAAGAAGCGTGACGTAGCCACGTTTTCATCACAGAAGAAACTTCAACTAGCAGTGGGAAAGTTTCCTATAGAATAAACAAAAAAGCACTTCCGTGATAGCCATCTCTAGGAGAGGTCTAACGAAGTGCTTTTCTTTATTCGTCCAATAATGTTTCTGAACGGTCTTTGATGTTTTTGTGAAAATTAATAATGGTTCGGTCGTAGGTTTCATTCATAAATTTTGATGATATAAAGAAATCCGCTGATGCTCGATTGTTTGCCATTGGAATGTCATACACTTGAGCAATTCGAAGCAGGGCTTTTACATCCGGGTCATGGGGCTGAGCCATTAGAGGATCAGAGAAGAAAATAACCATATCGATTCTTCCTTCCACTATCTTAGCGCCTACCTGTTGGTCGCCTCCTAGCGGTCCGCTGTTATAGCCTTTAACCGGCAAATCAACATGCTCTGAAATCATCCGCGCGGTGGTTCCTGTACCGCATAAAAAATGTTTTTTTAGTATGTCATGGTGCTCTTTACACCAATCGATTAACTCTGGCTTTTTACTGTCATGAGCAATTAGGGCAATGCTTTTTTTCTTTTCCATTGTCAACGTAATCATATCTGGATTTATTGGGTCCATATCTTACCTCCTATTCTCTAAATCAAGTAACCACATTAAGTATACATGAGAATAGAAATAAACGTCAACTAAAACATTAGCGCATCATTTCATCGGTTCGTCGAAGGGCTTCTTTTAAGTCCAGTTTTGGATATCCTTCAACCTCAATGGTTAATGACGAACATGCCGAAGCAAAAGCCAAACTTCTGTCTATAGGCATATCGTGAATTAATCCATATACAAAGCCGGCAACCATTGAATCTCCAGCTCCAACTGTACTTACAACCTCTGTCGGATATGTTCCTTGAACATACATGTCATCTTTTGTCACAACAATACTACCTTCTTTACCCATGGATACAACAACGATATTCACATCATATTTTGCAATTAGGTCTCTGGCAGCTGTGACAATCTCTTCTGTATTCTCAAGTTTACGGTCCAAAGCATTTTCCAGCTCATGAATATTGGGCTTAACCATAAAAGGATGTCCTTTTAATCCTTCAATCAAGACATCATCATCTGCATCAATAACAACCCGACACCTATCTCCATAACGTTTGGCAACCTGTCCATACATGTCTGTCGGCATACCTTTTGCTAAAGATCCACCCATAATCAGATAATCGCTTTTTTCCGCCGCTTGGTCAATCATAGCAAAAAGTTGGTCAATATGGTCTTGTGTCACTGTAAGTCCGGCTTCATTGATATCTGTGGTTTGGTTTTTCTCACGCTCAACGATTTTCATATTGGTCCGCGTATAACCATCTACCGATAAATAATCCAGTTCCATGTCATCTTTTTCAAAAAATTCTAGTACCGCTTTTTGATTATCTTTACCCAAAACAATAATATGTTTTGTTTCAATATCAAAGCCATCTAAAATTCGGCCCATATTAATGCCTTTACCACCTAAATCTTCTCTAAAGTGTCCAACGCGATTGACTTTTCCATAGTTCAAGCTATCGACTTGAATTGTTTTGTCCAAAGCGGGGTTAAATGTAATTGTTGTAATCATTTCAGATAAAACACCTCCTGCATCGGTTTAATGGGCTCTGCTTCAGCAAAATCAAAACTTCCTTTGACCATTTTTGAAGTAATCGCATTCCATCGTTGACACGCTTCGCTCTTATCGATATATGCAAACGCTTTTTCTACATCATCACATTCAAAGACGTAAAAAAATTGATTTCCGTTTTGAAAAATCGAATAATTTTTAATGCCCGCCTTCGAATGTTCATCAAGAATCTCTTGCCATGGTTCTAAATGCATCTTAACATATTCTTCTAAAGCTTCTTCTTTTACTTCCCATGTCCATGCAAACTTGTTACTCTTTTCCATTATACTACACCTTTCTTGTTTTGTATTTAGTTTTGACACTTACCTTCTTTTATTTTGCCAATATCACTTGAACACCTTGATCTTCAAAATAACTTTTCCAAGCTTTATCTAACGGATATTCTGTGATTACGGTATCGATTGCATCGGTCTCAATCACCCGAACGAGGGCGGATTGTTCAAGCTTTGATTCATCAATAACGAGAATGGTCTCTTTTGAATTGGCAATCATATGGCTCTTTAATTCTGCAAGGGACTCTCTCGAATCCATCATACCTCGCTCCTTGGATATTCCTTTGACCGAAAAAAACATCTTGTCCGCATAATAATGATCAATAAATCTCGCCGCCATTGGACCTTCAAAGGAAAAGGTCTGTTCATTCAGATTTCCACCAATTCCGATAAGATTGATATGGCTATACTGACTGAGTTGATGAATGGCATTAAGCGAATTGGTAATAACCGTAATCCGCTTTATCGGATCAACCTGCTTAATGACCTCAAGTGCTGATGTACTGGCATCAATAAAAATCGTCTCACCTTCGTCAACAAGCTGGGCTGCGTACTTTGCAATTAAGCGTTTCTGATCCATATTGACTTTTTCCCGGTCAGTATAGGGTAAATCATCTGATACGAGATTATCTAAAACAGCGCCACCATAGGTCCGTTTTAGAAAACCTTCTTTTTCAAGTTTTTCTAAATCTCGGCGCACCGTTTCTTCCGTCACATCAAACAGTTCACTCAATTGATTTACACGCACCGATTTTTCTTTTTTTATTATTTGTGTTATTTCTTTTCTTCTCTCGATTGGGAGCATAACTGTTTCCTATTCCCACAGACAAATCTGTGTTTTTCTTTTTTTCTCTGTGTTTATTATACATCCTTTGCCCATTTGTTGCAAGAAAAAAAGAAAAGTCCACTTTTATTTATACTTTAAATTTAGAAACTGTCATTTTAAGCTCTAAGCTAAGTTCATGAAGGATTCGCGAATTGTTTGCTATTCCATCCATTACTGCACTTTCTTCCTCTGTTGTTGCAGAAAGTTCTTGGGCAATGGCTGCATTATCTTGGGCAACCTCAGAAATATTCTTTGTCTTTTTGTTAGTGTCATGGGTTTTTTCAACAATCGCTGTAAATGATTGATTGATTTGATGCACACCATCAATCATACTATTCATTTCTTCAATCATCGTTTTATAGGTCTTATTCGTTTCATCGACAGCCATTTTTTGCTCCGAAGTACTTTGGTCAGCAAGTTTGATTTCACTTAATACATCTTGTGTATCTTTAGAAATACGTTGAATAATCTCGCCGATTTCAATCGCTGATTGGTTGGATTCTTCTGCAAGTTTACGAACTTCGTCCGCAACAATCGAAAATCCCCGTCCATGCTCACCAGCTCGTGCAGCTTCTATCGCTGCATTTAGTGCTAACAAATTGGTTTGATTTGATATATTACTAATCGTCGCCACAATACTCTCAACCTCACTTGCTTCTTTTGCAAGGTGATTAACAACATCAAATACTTTTCGAAAGGCTTGAATATTCTCCTGTGTTTTTTCTCCTTGATTTTCAATCGCTTTCATTCCATTATTCAAATGCTTTTTAGATTCATTGGCATAGGTATTGATCGAATGAATCATCTGTTCATTTTCATTAATGGATGCTGTGATGTCTTCCATATTCTTAGAAACATCTAGAATGAGCATGGCTTGATCTGTAGCACCACCGGCTATACTACTAACAGAGCTTGCAACTTCTTCAATGGCTTTTCTATTCTCATCAACCGAAATATCAAAATCATGTGATGAACTAGATACTTTTTCTGCAAAAAGTATAATGCTTTTTACGATTTCACCAACATTGAAGATAAATACATTGACCGACTCACTCAGTTCTTCCAGTTCATCTTTTGTATTGATCTCAATACGTTGCCTTAAATCCCCTCCATTTGCACTTAAAGCTCTTAGCTTATTTCTCAACTGTCCTATCGGTTGCGCAATACGATGTGCCAAAAATCCACCTAAAATTACAGCGATAACTAATGCAATAATACTTTGAATAATGGCTTGCAAAAGAAATGCTTCTTTTCTGGTTTCAAGTTCACTCGCCTCAATATCAACACCAACGATAGCAACAACATTCCCTTGGTCATCCTTAACCGGCGCATAGCCGGATATAAAGGTTCCCCATTCATCTGTATATACATCATCATCTGAAGAAGGCTCTCCATTAAATGCTTTCTCCATTCCTTCCATATATTCATATTCATAGCCCAGTTCTGCGGGTTCTTCTTCAGAGGCATCAATAATAAATTGTGTCGTATCCGAATCCACTTGACTCAAGGTATAAATATAGGTCATTCCTGTCGCCTGTAAATAATCCATTAATTGATTACGCGTCGTAACAAAAGCCTCACTCTTCATTGCTGAAGGCTCTGTAAATGTAGCGTGCATTTCACCATCGACAAATAAAGCGGCACCTGCTGCAATCCGCTCAACTTGATTTCGAATATCCGAAATATAATGTTTGTAATTATTCCGATATGATTGGACATTAATAATTGTAGAAATGACTAAAACGAGTAGAACAAAACTCCCCACGAGCTGTCCTCGAATGCTCCGCATCCTTTTCGTTTGATGCCTAACATTGATATTATTATTTTTATTACCCTTCATTTACTTCATTCTCCTCTTCTTGCTATCATAATATATATTATTTTAGCAAAAAGGCGGAGAATATAAAACATTTTTTTATACTTTCTTTATCGGACATTTTCCATTCCGTATGATATAATGTGTAATTAGGATATAATTTATGAATCGAACTTATTTTTTTGAAAGAACGGAGAATGACCATGTCAAAAAAAACCATGAACAAAAATATGGAACGTATGCAAGCGCTTATAGAAGAAAAGAAAAAGAAACCTGGATACTTACAAGCTGAAAAGAAAATCGGTTCCGGTCGCGTTGAAAAAGTTAATAAAAATAAAGGCAACGGCCCAGCCAAAACCAAATTAAAGGATGTTGGTTTATAAATCCAAAGTAAAATAAACCAAAAACAGGTACCCACTGATTCGTGGACACCTGTTTTTTAATTACAACTTATTATTACTACATGCTAAATTAAAGGATACTTCCCCACTCATCCATGTTTCCTTGGAAGAATACGAATGGATTACCAACGACAATAACTGAACCATCACTATCTGGGTCTTCAATTGCTGTATATGTTGTTCCGTTGTATTCAAATGAAGATCCGACAGAACCATCAAATGTTCCTTCAACGGATGCAACTGCAGCTGCACCTGAAACCGCTCCAAGATCGATAACATTCCATAGCATCATGAATGGACACACTGCGTCGAATTCATCATCAGGACCGTTAGGCATGAAGTTTGCCATCTCACTTGGTAAACCAAGACCTGTTAACTTGATTTCTGAACCACCATCTTGAAGTTGTTGTCCTGCTGCGAACATACCAACTGTTGTTGGTGATACAATAACGTCAACTTTGCCTTCAGAAATAAATGCATTTGCTTGAGTAACACTATCTTGAGGATCGTCATTGCCGTACTTAATATCTAACATTGAATTGTCTGATCCTTCGTTGGCATCAGCGATATTTCCCGGATATGCTTCGTTTAATCGTTTTAATTCTCTTTCCATTGATGCAATCCATAGATTTTGAACCGGTGAAGTTGTTGTTGCAGATAATACACCGATAACAGCAGGATCATCAGCAAAAGTATCATTCGCTAAGATTTCTTCTGCTTTTGCTTTCATGTCCATATCTTTTTCATATGATTCTTCAGCTAAGATCATGATTGCTGCGTAAACTAAGTGTGTACCAACACCATCAATTGTTGTAGGAATTGTATGCCCTACACGAACGCTTGGATCAATTGCTGAGTCAGAACTTAACAGTTTTACACCATTGCTTTCAGCTAATTTTGAAATCGCATTAAAGGCATTTGCGTCGTTTGCAGAAATTGTAATACTAGATACACCTTTTGCAATAAGTTCTTCAACAAGAGCTACCTGCGCTGCCGCTGTTGTTTCTGCGGGGGATTGGTACTCAGCAAAATTACCTGTGGATTCAACTGCTTCTTTAAATCCTTGATACATTAAATCTCCAAATAAGTTTCCTGTACTTTTGAACATAAATACATGTGTTTCTGGGTCTTCGCTTTCAGTAACCTCCGCATCTGAGCTGTCTGCGCTTGTGTCTGCGCTTGTGTCTGTGCTAGTGTCTGCATTTGAACTACTTGATGATGAGCCAGAGTCGCCTCCGCCACATCCAACCATTGCTACGAGCATAGCTAACATAAGTGTGATTGCTAATAATTTTTTCATTTTGTTCCCTCCATTTAATCTTTGTTTTGATTTAGATGTCAAACCTAAGTTGTTCGGTTTTGGATACACTCTCTTGTAGTTCATTAAAACATTGCTCTACTAGAGAGTGTATCCAAAGAACAACTATATAGGTTTGTCATCTAAATCATTGTTTGAATTTTATTTTTTCAGCCAGCAGAGCAACAACCAGTAGAATACCTACTGCCATAACCCTTGCCGCTGGTTGAACACCATTGTAACCCATGAGTTTATCAAGGAATGAGATGATAAACACACCGATAATCGGACCAAAAATCTTTCCTTTTCCACCACTGGTTGATACGCCACCAAGTACGCAAATAGCGATAACACGAAGTTCATATCCTTCTCCAACGTTGGCAACAACACTTGGTGATCGTCCCAAATAGAATATTGCAGATACGGCCGCCATCAGTCCCATCAGTGTAAATGTAATCAGTTTAATCTTGTTAATCTTGATTCCCGAAAAATAGGCACCGTCTGTGTTTTTTCCCATGGCATAGAGTTGACGTCCATAGGATGTCTTATGCAATATTAGGCCAAAAATAACAGCGAATATTGCAAAAACCCATAAAGAAATCGGTAGTCCCAGGAAGTTTGAATATCCTAAATCTCCAAACCAGTCTGGAAAAAGCGTTAACGAACGAACATCAAGAACGATCTTAACGACACCTCGATAAAAAAGCATTCCCGCTATAGTTACTATAACTGCGGAGATTTCTTTAAATCGTGTGATAATAAATCCATTTAAAAATCCGGCTCCCGCTCCGGTTAACAAGCAAACCCCTAAGGATAAGGCTGTATTCCCGGTCGCTTCGTACGTTAACCCAAGCGCCATAGCTGATAAGGCTAATATGGAACCCACGGATACATCAATATCGCCTAGCAATAAGATGAAAATCATGGGAAAAACCATAAAGGATAAATCCATTCCTGCTTGAATAATGCTCATATAGCTTCGTGTAAATACATCACCGTTTAAGAAATACATCAAAACATTAAACAGTAAAAATATGTAGATTAAAATCATTTCCCATTGAACCAAGAATTTCTTTAGTTCAAATTTTCCGTCGGTTTTTTCAAGGCTAAACCGATATTTTTTATTCATCGTCTCTGTTGTCATAATCGCACCCCTTTATATATTCCTTTCTCGTAAAGCTCGTTGCTTAGCGGATCGTGATGTATAAATATTTAAGATAACGGCTCCGATAATAAGCACACCTTTAATTGCATCTGTCCAAATACTTAGACCGGATAACATACTTAAAAAGGAACTAATAATGGCAAATAGTACCGTTGAAATGATAATTCCGGATATTTTTCCTGTACCACCACTGATACTTACGCCACCAAGAATACAAATAGCGATGACATCCATCTCCATTCCCATTGCCATGGTGCTTTGAGCAATGGCATAGTTGGATGTATATAAAAATCCTGAAAATCCTGCTATGGCGCCCATAATGGCATAAACGGCTATGATGACCATATCGCTTTTTATCCCGGATACTTTTGCTGAATCCGGACTCGATCCAATTGCAAATATACGGCGTCCGAATTTTAAATGTGTAAGAACTACATAAAAGATGAAAAACATAATAATCGCCGTTATGATCAAGTTGTTGACACCAAAAAGACTTCCTACTGCAAAACTTTTGTATGCATTTGAAAAGTTTGCCGGTACAATCCACCGTGAATCACTCACAACATAGGCTAGTCCACGGACAACATATAAGGTACTCAAGGTCGCAATAATTGGTAATAATTTGAGTTTACTTACTAAGATTCCATTATATAAACCAATCACTGTTCCGATTCCTGTTGCTAAGAGCACGAGGGCAAATACCGGAACTTCCGGATTGTCGGCATTAATCATTGATATGACCGTTCCACTAAATACCATGGTGGCTGCAATCGACAAATCGATACCACGCGTTACTAAAACCATAAGCATTCCGATTGCAAGGATGCCGGAAATGGCATTATTTTTCAACATATCATTTAACGCTTTTGCTGTTAATAGTTGGGGAGTTAATTGAGATGCTAGGATAAGCAATACCACGCACGCCATTAACAATCCAAATGATCTGTTTTTTACAATACTTTTAGCAACATCTTTTAGTGAAAAATGTGCGTTTGTCGTTGATTTTATTGTATCTGCTTTATTCGTCATAATTCATCTCCTGTTTTAAATTTCCTGATTATAATCCGGAAGAGCGGATGCTAAAATCTGTTCCTGCCCTAAGTTAATATTATCAAAGATACTCGATACTTTCCCCTCACGCATGACGATGACGCGATCGGCCATACCAAGTACTTCCGGCATTTCAGAAGAGACCATAATGATGGCATATCCTTTAGCAGCCAATTCATTCATAACTTCATAGATTGCATATTTCGCACCAACATCAACACCTTTTGTCGGTTCATCCAGAATCAATACCTTAATATCATTGACTAATAATTTACCAAAAACAACTTTTTGCTGGTTCCCACCGGATAATGTCGATGGGTTATCATATAAGCTACCTGCCTTTAACTCCATACGGTCTGCAATATCGATAACTTTTTGCTCTTCTTCTTTTTCATTCATCCAGCCAAGCTTTGAAAACATGTCTAGATTAACTAAGGTTGTATTTTTTATTATATCCATATCAAGGATTAATCCGTGTAAATGTCGGTCTTCCGGCAAATAACCGATTCCGTTTATAAATCCTTCATTTGGATTATGATTTTTCACCCGTTTATTCTCGACAAATATTTCACCTGAATCTAATTTCATTGCACCGATAATGCTTTGGCATACTTCTGTTCGGCCTGCTCCAACAAGACCTGTAAGAGCAACAATTTCACCACGGCGTACATCAAAGCTAATATCCCGAAAATATCCCATCTTGGATAGATTCGCTACTCGGAAGGCCTCTTGTCCAATCTTTGCGTTTTTTGTCGGATACATTTGTGTTAGTTCTCGACCAACCATGGCTTTAATAAGCTCCCCTTGTGTGATCTTATCAATATCCCAGCAACCAATGTATTGAGAGTCTCGATATACAGTAACACGATCTGCAAGCCGAAAGACATCTTCAAACTTATGGGAAATCAAAATAATAGACACGCCATCGTTCCTAAGCTTTTCTGCAATTCGATAAAGCTCTTCACATTCAACTTTTGTTAATGATGCTGTTGGTTCATCCATAATTAGGATTCGCGCATTCGCCGAAAGCGCTTTTGCAATTTCAACAAGTTGCTGTTTTGCAACACTTAAGTCACCCATCATAGTCTTAGCATCAATGTCACCACCAATGTCATCCAACAATTCCTGGGCTTCAGCATTCATTGTTTTCCAATCATACATGTTGAATTTATTCATAAGTTCACGACCCATGAAAATATTTTCCGTTACACTCAAGTGGGGGAATGCTGTAACATGTTGATAAATCGCTGCAATTCCTAATTCACTCCCCATCTTGGGATCTTCGATAACGATTTTTTTACCGTCGAGGTAAATTTCGCCTTCATTGGGTTGATGAACACCGGTAATCACTTTAATCGTTGTTGATTTTCCGGCACCATTCTCTCCCATCAATCCATGAATCTCGCCTTGCCTAAGTTCTAGGTTGACGCCTCGTAGCGCTCGCACGCCGCCAAAGTTTTTAGAAATATTTTTTAACTCTAAAATTGCCATATCTTTTTGCCAACTCCTACACAGTATTTGTTTGAACACTTTGTGCGTTCTTTTACGATTATGTTCGTTTTGTTCCTTCTGTTTACATGTTACAACTGTTTTAACCATTTGTCAACATTTTTGTGTGTTTTTATGTTCGTTTATGATTATTTCTGTGTTTTTACTTAGTCAATACAAACAAAAAGACACCTCTTTCGAGGTGTCTACTAAGAAATACTTTGTTACCAATCTTGTAAGGCTTTAACCAGATTGTGTACAGATAAATCTTTTCTTTTTATTTCTTGTTTTATCTTACCATCTTCAATGACTAAAACGCGATCACACAATCCTGCAATCTCTTCAAGGTCATTACTTATCAAAATGATTCCTGCCCCTGTTTCCGCTAGGTCTGCAAAGATATTATAGATATCTACTTTTGATGAATTGTCAACATTCGCTGTCGGTTTATTAAAAATAAAAATTTTTGACTTGCTAAAAAACCATTTTGCCAGCAAAACCTTTTGTTTGTTCCCGGCGCTCATACTTTCCATCAAATAATCGACGCCGGCATTGGATATATTCAGAAGGTCCAAATAGTATTTGGAGATTAATTGCTTGGCGCTTCGACTGAGTTTACGAACACGAGGGACATTTGCCGAAACAATATTATCCATAACCGAATCATCAATGAACATCCCCTCATTGGAACTTCCTAAATAGCATAATCCGGCTTCAACTGCATGGGTCGTTGACCGCATCCTTTTTTCTGAACCTTCGACTTTAATATGCCCTTCAAAAGGAATCGCTCCGAACAAGGCTTTCCCAATCGAAGATTTATATGCTCCACGAAGTCCAACGATTCCTAACATCTCACCTTTTTTAAGTTCAAAGTTAATATTATGAATATGTTGTGTGCTTAATCCTCGAACTTTAAGAATTTCATTGCCAAGAGTAATATTGCGCTTGGGATAACGATGCACATCTTTTTCTGCAAATTCAAGCAGTCCGGCCAGAATCGTTTCTTCAGCTTCTTGAATGGCAACAATTTTTCCGTCGCGCATGGTTACCACTTGATCAACCACCTGAAAAAGTTCATCTAAGCGATGAGATGAATAGATTGTCATTCGATCTGCAGTCATGTACTCTTTTATCATTACGTTCAGAAATTGAACTTGTTGCAAATCTAATAAGGTCAAGGGTTCATCAATAATCAGTACATCCGGTTCCTTCGATAAGGCAATGACAACTTCAAGAAGTTTTTGCGTTGCCATCTTTAATTCTCGTACCTTGGCCAGGGGATCGATGTCTAACTTAAAGGCATCTAGAATCGCTTTTGTTTTCTGCTTGGCTTCTTTCCAATCAAAGGCTTTAAATCCTAAGAAAGACTGTTTTGGCTCCCGGTTTAAAAACATATTTTCATATACTGTCATATCCTGAAACAAGCCGTTTTCATGACACACCATTTCGACCTTTAAATCATGAATCACTCGCCCTGCATCCGGCGCTATTTCCTTACTGATTATTTTTAATAATGTTGTTTTTCCGACTCCGTTTGTCCCCGTAATCCCGTAAATATTTCCCAGGTCAAAAGAAGCTTTTTCAATGTTTAAAACGGTATTATGATGATATACTTTCTTAACATTTTCGATTAAAATACCTTTTTCACCCATAGACTTCTCCTGTGATTAGTTCAACATTGACGTGTGCACTTTAATATTGTTTTCAAAATAAAAGGCTTTAAAGTCTTCCGGCATTTCTTTATCAGAAACAACCGTCATAATTGACGGAAGCGGCGCCATCTTGATTAAACCACGCTTGTGATAACGCTCACTCGGAACAACAACGATAACATCTCTTGATACTTGATGTAATTTTTTATATAAGCGCACTTCATTTTTTTCATTGACGGTATAACCATATTGTAAATCAACACCATCTGCAGTTATAAAGGCTTTTTCAATCAAGAGTTCATCCAATTGATCAAGTTCAACAACATTACCGCTGACCATGTCAATCTCTCCACCTAACATAACCAATTTATGGTTGCTTTCTTTATATACAAACATGGCAATTTCAATATTATTGGTTACAATAATCATATCCTTGGCATCAACAAGACATTTTACCAAATCAATTCCCATCGCACTACCACCAATAAAAACTGTATCTCCCTGCTCAATAGTCTTCGCCGCCACGCCGGTGATGCGATGAAAGCACTGATCCACTTCCATATCTTCATCATTTGTACTTTTTTGCACGTCTGAAGTCACTTGATTATTATCAATCAGTATAGCTCCACCGTAGGTTTTCTCAACAAGTCCTTCTTTTTCCAACTTATCTAAATCTCTACGAATTGTCACCTCTGAAACATCAAGCTCTTTGCTCAAATACGCTACTTCAACGGATTTTTTTTCTTTAACAAGCTCCCTTATGGCTTGTAATCGTTCGATACCAAACATTTAATCACCTATATTTCTTTTTCTATTTTACGCTTTAACCGTTGCTCAGAATAATACTGAACAAAAATATTCACCAATAAAATGACTCCCATAATTGCACTCATCAAATGCGAATCGACATAGGCTAAGTTCATTATTCTTAAAACCACGCTCATGATAATGACGGCAATTAAGACACCGATCATGGTCCCTCTTCCACCTTTTATATCAATCCCACCTAAACTTACAATGACCAAACCATTTAACAAATAGGTCTCTCCATAATCAACGCGAATCGAATTATATCGTGCTGACATAATCACCGCAGTAATACCGGCAATACACCCGGCAACAATATAGGCCATAAAAACAACTTTTTTCACATTAATACCGGAATATATAGCTGCTTCTCGGTTTTTCCCGATTCGATACAGTTGCTTACCAAAAGAACTTGCATCCAGCCACCATCCGACAAAAACCACAACAAGGATAAATACAATCATTGGAAACGGAATTCCTAAAATTTTACCATTGCCTATATAGGTGAAAGCTGAGGGAAATGATGTAATGGCTCCACCTTTAGTAATATTCAATGCCGCACCTTTAAAAAGCATCATGGTCCCAAGAGTTGTTAATATGGGAGACACCTCAAGAAAACTGACCACCGCACCGTTAATCGACCCCGCCAAAGAACCTATTAATAGCATGACCAAGACCCCAATGACGACTGAAAAAGGGCCTAAATCACTGGCATAATTCATCGTTAAGGCTCCAATGATTCCTGCAAGCGTTGTCATGGAAACAATGGATAGGTTCATTCCCGAAACAATGAGTGTAATCATTAAGGCAATTGAAATAAGCCCATATTCCGGCAATTGATTGGCCATAATCAATAATGTTTTTACAGACAAAAATTCTCTTCCGAAAAGAACCGTTCCTAATAGAATCATTCCAAGAAGAATCCCCAACAATTTTTTTTCATATGAACTTAACATTATGTTTCACCCACTTTTATATATCTTTTTTTGACACGGTCTTTCAAGACACCATAGGCAATGACGCCAATAATAATGCCACCAATCATCATATCATGCCAAAAAACCGGAATTCGAGCAAAAACTAAACCACTTCGAAGGATGATAATGAAAAGGCTTGCAATCACTGTTCCAAAAACCGTTCCATAACCACCTAATATATGTAATCCACCTAAAATAACAATAATAATCAGTTCAAATTCAATATTCATATATGCGTCCACACTGGTTTGATTAAAGGTAATCAAATGCAATGCTCCACTAATTCCGGCGCTTAATCCACTAAATCCATGGGCTTTAATGGTTGAAACCGATTCACGGTAACCTTTTTGCATGGCTAATTTCCGATCGCCTCCAAACGCGCACACACTACGGCCAAACTGAGTATGCTTTAATGCAAAAAAGGTAGTCAATGCCATAAGTAAGACACTCACATTCTCAATCGCACCATAATAATCTTGGATCATATATCCACCACTCATGAAAAAATCGCCAAGGAAAGTTTGATGGATAAATTTTGAAATGCCATAAAAAATGTACATGGTTGCAAGAGTCACAACAACAGACGACACCTTGAATTTTGCAATCAAACTTCCATTGACCACTCCGATAAAACATCCGATGACAGCACCCAAAAAGATAACAATTGGTATCGGTAGTAAAACATAACCAGTCGCAAGCGAAAGGATTACACTTGTCAGCGCGATAATTCCTCCCATTGACAAATCAAAATGCCCTTTAATCATTAAGGGAAGAACACCTAATGCACATATAAAATATACACTATTAACCCCGATAAGTTCAAGCAAATATGCCGGATGGGCAAAATTCAAATTCGTCGTTGAAATCGCAATCCATAAGATCACTGTCATGAAAAAAATATAGCTCTCGCGTTTTTTTAGAAGTTTTCTTGTATTCATATGAACCACCATTCTACTTAAAAATCGTAATCATCCACATTTATAGAATCAAAGTCCAAAGGCTCTCCCATTATGACGGTTCTCTCAGACTCAATATATTCAATCGGTCCAATCTCTCCATAAGTGGAACCGTCAATAATTTCTTGGTTTTGTTGAAGGACATGAATAATTTCAACCGTTAATCGGCCTAGATCATATGGATTCCAAAGCGTCGCTAAATGCACCGACCCTTCTTTTAAGTAGTCACGCATATCATTGGGCAAGGCTAAGGCATAGAGCTTAACTTCATCTTTTTTTCCTAACACTTTTATTGCTTGTGCAGCTCCGGGTCCTGCTTCCGTCGACATGGCTATAATCCCATCAAGTTCAGGATAGGCCTGAACGAGATTTCGCGTATGGGCATAGGCTTTTTGTTGATCTTCATCTGTCGGGATAATTGTCAACAGATTAAGATCCGGATACTGCTGCGCCTGATAGTCCTTCATCCAATGAATCCATGTATTTTGATTGTCCGCTGTCATTGACGCTGTCAAAATAGCATAGTTGCCTTCAGCGCCAATAAGCTTAGCCAATTCATCGATAAGATGTGTTCCTAATTGCTTCGCCGATACTTGATTAACAAAAACATCTCTACTCTCATTGACTGAATCCGCATCGTAGGTCACCACAATGATACCTTTACTACGCGCTTCTTCTAGAATAACTTTAACCGCATCCGGATCAACCGGGGCAATGGCAATAACATCCACTCCGTCATAAATCATATCCTGTATAATATTGACTTGAGAAGCCGCATCTGCTGATGAAGGTCCACGATAAATCAATTCCATTCCGTATTTATCTGCAATCTCTTTGGCACCTTGTGCACACTGATCAAAGTATGATATTCCGATTATCTTTGGAATCATACCTATTCGCACGGTATCTGAAGATGTCTCTTGACGGACATCTTGTTCCTTACAACCTGTAATCACAAACAAAAGCAAAAGAATATATATACCAAGGATTCTTCGTTGTTTTTTGCCATTCATTGCCCTTACCACCTTAAATTCAGTCTTTTGTATTTTCGCAATCGTACACAATCGATACAAATCGAAAATATATCCTTCTCATTGTACTTTATTTTTTTTAAATATACAAGAACTCTTAGCGAATCTCTTCACGAATCTTAACCGAAACTTTTCTTAGTTCCTCATCAAGTTGATCAACATTGCAATTACCTAGCATGGTCTGTCGAATAAATCCTTCTGAACTTTCCACAATATCTAAAATACTATAGGGAAGCGCCATACCCATATCTCCTTGATCTGCCTTTAAAATATTTGGCGCATATTTTTCTATAATTACTTTTGTCGCTTCAACAGAAAGCAATTCCTTGATTCCTGAGGCGATGGAATATTCTAAATCATAACTTCGACTCAAGGTATATTCAAAAACATAGTGGCCGGCTAGCAATTCCATCACAACAGATGTATCTTCTTGTCTCACATTCATACAATCTGCATCAAGCCCCTCAACTCTTGTTCGATCTGCATCCGGCAAATAAAGTTCAGCCGTCGTATCAAAGGGAATAGCGCATGTATATTTCACGCGATTGTTGTCTAGTCGCTTCCATTCGCTGTGAACTGCCCCCATTGCCGTTCGTACTGTCCCCTTTGCAAAGCCAAGCTTTCCATAAAATTGTGGACGAAGAACAATCTTTTTAAAGCCAGGCGCATCTTCTGTTGGATTAATGCCACACATATTACGATACATCCATTCAACGATTGAGCCATAGGCGTAATGATTTAATGAATTCATACCGGTTCCGCTTATTTTTCCATCCGGCATAATCGAATTCCAACGTTCCCATATTGTTGTCGCTCCCATAACAACTTCATAGAGCCAACTTGGATAGTCTTCTTGAAAAAACACTTTATATGCACTATCTGAATCTCCATGATTTGAAAGCGCTCGGCATAAATACGGTGTACCGATAAATCCTGTTTTTAAATGCATGTTATCCGCTTTAAGGAGTGCTAATAAATCGCCTAGAACACGCTGTTTTACCGATTCCTCGACCAAATCAAAGTGCAAAGCAACCACGTGCGCCGTTTGGGTCAGAATGGTAGATCGACCATTTTTACTAAAATATTCATTCTGAATTGCTTGTTTGACTTGTTCTGAGCGCTCGGCATAATACTGAGCATCTTCTGTATATCCCAACACCCTTGCTGCTTTTCCTAAAATATTGGTGGATAGTCGGTAATAGGCCGATGCTAAAAGTCCATTATCCGTTCCACCAAGAACACCACCCTCTACCGGTCCGTCAAGGGCTAACCAGTCTCCAAAATGAAAACCGACAGTCCATAATTTATGATCACCCGATTCAACATCTCTTGCAATAATCCAATCAACCCAATCCTTCATGCTCTGATATTGGTTTTTTAGTATGGTTTTATCACCATAATGTAGATAGACTTCCCACGGAATAACCGTCGCCGCATCACTCCATGCACATGCACCACCACCGACAAAGCCACTATTTTTTTGTTTGTTTTGAGAAAACGTCGGAACGGTGCTGGCAACCATTCCACCACTCATTTTTTGTTCTTCATATAGGTCTCTCATGAATTTCACATAGAATGGATAAGTATCCATATTATAGGTAGCCGTTCCTGCAAAAACTTGCGCATCTCCTGTCCATCCCATTCGCTCATCCCGTTGCGGACAATCTGTTGGCACATCGAGAAAGTTTCCTTTTTGTCCCCAAAGGGCGTTTAAAAATAGGCGATTCACATAGGGGTCTGAAGTCTCAATATGCCCTCTCGATTCTAAATCAGAATAAACAACACAAGCGGTAAAATCTTCCAATTGAATCTCACCGGTAAATCCTTCTAATTTGGCATATCGGAAGCCATAAAATGTGAAATGTGGCTGAACCTCTCGCTCGACACCATCGGATATATATACATATTCCGCTTTTGCATCCCGTAAATTTTCTCGATAAAAATTACCGTCTTGCACTACCTCTCCATGGCAAATACGAATCTTGGTCCCTTGAGGCTCTCGAACATGCACTCTGATCCATCCAACCATGTTTTGGCCCATATCTAAAACCCATTCTCCCGCCGGCGTCTTGATAAGTTCTACGGGTTTGAACTCTTCTTTAATAATCACAGGCACAGATAAGCGTTCTCTTAACGCACCTAGTCCTTGGGGTCTATATACCACCATTTTACTCCATGATTCATCATCAAAATTTGCCTGTGACCAATCCGTCAGCATGACATTGGCATCAAAAATTTCTCCATCATATATTGTATCTTCAAGGATTGGTGATGGTTGGCACTTCCATGATTCATCGGTAAGGATTTTACTTGTCGAACCGTCTTTATAGGTTACAATCACTTCACACCGCAATGCAAACTGATCAATATACGGCGTATTCAAATCACCAAAAGTACCAAAGGGTCCCTTAGCCCATCCATTTCCTAATAATACTCCAATGGCATTGTCACCTTTGTTTAAGTAATCCGTTACATCGAAGGTTTGATATTGGAGCCATGCATCATAGGCATTACAATAAGGCGTGAAATATTCATTTCCCACCCGTTTACCATTGATTTCAAGTTCATAGAGACCTAATCCGATAACATAGGCTCTTGCAGATACAAGGTCTTGATCTAGCTGAACGGCTTTACGTACATAAGGTGCTCGACTTTGGTCTTTCCACTCTGGTGTTATCCACTCAGCATCCCACGGCGTATCCATCTTGCCGGTTTCGAACCAGTAGGTGTCTGACCTTGCTTCATCGCCTGCTTGTCCCCATACCCGAACTTGCCAGTAATATCGAGTACATGGCTTTAATAACGTGTCGATTTCTACGCCTCGATTATCAATATCTGCGCTTTTCCCACTATCAAATATCTTCTCTTTGAGCTCCTTATCTAAGGCAACTACCACTTGTGCCGCCACTTGTTTTTGCGACATCGTGCCTTCCGTAATCCACGATAGGACGGGTGTGCCAAGTTCATAACCCATGGGATTTGTTATATGATTGGTTTTACAATGTTTTATCTTCATTTTTTTCCTCCATACTTACCTTTGTCTATAAAATAATATTGATGTTCTACTTATTTCATTATATACTATATATAGATAAGAACGATAATTTCACGTAATATGTTTAGTGTTATGAGGTAAGATTATGGATGAAAAATTAGTACAAGAACTTTGGGCCCATACTCATGCAACCGATCAAAAAGTTACCCAAAAAATACAAGATCTTCTTTCTAAATCCGAGCTTTCTGATGCTGAAAAAAGTCAGATTGATCCACGTCATTTATCCGGAAAATTCTTTTTGGATGATGCAGCTTCTGACGTTTTTATTTCATTTCATCAAGAAAAATCCAACTCCAATGTCCATGACCATGATTTTTTCGAGCTCCTCTACGTCGTTAAAGGGTCTCCTATCGGCGTCATCGATGGCCAAGATATTTTCCTCAGTGAGGGTAACCTATGTATTATGAATCCTAACGCCGTCCATTATTTCAAAAAATACCATGAGGGCGAAGACTTAATTTTAAATATTGTTTTGCCACAAGAAATCTTCCACAAATCAATTTTTCACATGCTCTTTAATGATTCTGCTCTGAATAGTTTTTTTATTCGCTATCAAATAGAAAACGCTTCAAAATCCTACCTACTCTTTACTGAGTTAGATCAAGATATTGAAACGTTCATTCGTTTGTTGATTAACGAGATTTTAAATAAAAAACAATATAGCAGAGTAATTATTGATCATCTCTTGACTTTACTTTTCACCCACATTATACGGGAGTCCGAACCCAAACAAAGGTCATCTGTTCTCTCACAAATTATCGACACTATTTATACTGACTATCAAACGATATCCTTAAACCGTCTCGCATCAAAATACAATTATCACCCAAAGTATTTATCCGCACGCATTCATGATTATACCGGACATTCATTTCGACAACTTCTTACACATATTCGTTTGCAAAACATCGTGAATTATCTTCTCTACACCGATGATTCCATTGAACATATTGTCGAACAAGTGGGATATAAAGATAAAAGCAGCTTATACGCTGCTTTTAAAAAGAAGTATGATATGAGCCCCAGTCAATATCGTAAGCTTCATCAATTGCGATAAACAACTTGTCTTTTATGTAATATGGCCATAATAATCGGAATTAAAATAAGTTGTAAAATTATTCCCGGAATCGCATTTAAAAAAGCGCCACCAACAAACATGCTCATTGAAAAAGCGCCGCCGGATAGTCCCAATAAAACCACCTGGGCAATTCCCCAAACAATACGTCCTAAGATCATCGCAACAATGAGGGAAACATATGTCCAATGAATTTTCTTAGGTAAGCGTTCATAGAGAATTCCGATGACCAAGCCATATGTCATGAGCTCAAATGCCATAGCTATTCCGATGGGGAACAATGGTGGCATACCAAACACCATGAATCTTAAAATCGGTAAGATAAATCCAACCCCTCCACCATACTTCCACCCACAAATCAAACCGCACAATAATACCGGAAAGTGCATGGGCAAAAACATATTTCCCATTTGCGGAATCTGTCCTGTAATAAATGGTAAAATCATACCAAGTGCCATCATTAACCCGGATAAAACAATGTTTTTTACTGTCGTATTTCTCATTCTACTTTCTCCTTTTGTTTTATAAATGGTTTAAATGAAATCCAAACCATGTTAAGGATACCACTTCGTGTTAACTTTAAGTCAAGATATTTTCGACATTATTGATATTATCCCCCGGCCGATAAGAATCTTAGGCGAAATTTTTCGATCGCTTCTTCAACATATTCTTCTTCCCCTCTAAAGACAACAACCGTTGCCGGTATGGTGATAGAGCCTAGTGAAACAAAGCTTTCTTCGCCTACGTCAACCTGATAGTTTATCCCATTATGCACGTTTAAAAAATAGTCCGTAATTTCTTTCCTACGCATTCCTCGCATTTCCAAGTTTTTTTCAATCATAGCATCACCTCTAGCGATTATATATACTTTTGGTTTTACTCTAGGTCTTTTTATGGTATCCTATTATTTGAGAATCAAAACAAACAATTAGGGAGGCAATATGTCAAAATTACTACTTATCATCATTATACAACTCGCTTATGTTCCCATGTTAACACTTCGGACAATTAGCATGGTTAAAAACCTCAAAATATTCACAGCTGTATTCGGCTTCTTAGAGGCCCTCATCTATATTTTCGGATTAGCTATTGTTCTCTCCGGTGAGCAAAGTATTATTGAAATGGTTGTTTACTCTTTCGGTTTTGCTCTGGGACTGATTGTCGGTGTCTATGTTGAACAAAAGCTCGCCATTGGTTTCACCAGCGTCCACGTGAATATCAACCACGAAAACGATGAAATGGTTGATATGCTTCGGGAAAAAGGATTCGGCGTTACTGTTTTTTCCGGAAAAGGACGACTTGGAAATCGCCAACGCCTAGATATATTAACACGCCGAAAAAAGGAGAAAGAGCTTATGAATATCATCTATTCATTTGAACCCGAAGCTTTTGTCATCTCCTATGAACCCAAAACATTCAAAGGTGGCTATCTAACCGAAATCATGAAAAAACGCCTTCGCAAAAGCACCTCTGATCAAGACACCCAAACATCCCAGCATATTCCTCTTGTTAAAAGTGTCGTTGATGAAATTACTGAAGAAGCCAAGCAATTAAAAAACAAATGGTAACCTAAAGCTCACCTTTTAGGCCAATAGCCTCGGCTTCTTTTTGCATGCCAATAATGGTCTCTTGGATGACTTCATCAAGCTCTAGTCCTAATAATTCACAACCATCTAAAATCACTTCACGATTTACGCCGGATGCAAAAGAAGATGTCTTGAATTTCTTCTTAACCGACTTAACTTTCAAGTCAAGAATACTTTTTGACGGACGCATCAAACATGTCGCATTAATTAATCCGGTCAATTCATCTATAGTGTAGAGGATTTTTTCCATTTTATGCTCAGGTTTAACTTCTGAGCATATACCATATCCATGGCTACAAATGGCATGAATATATTCTTCAGGATAATTCTCTTTTCGAAGAATCTCAACAACCTTTACACAATGTACTTCAGGATACTTTTCATAGTCTAAATCATGTAACAATCCAATGTTTCCCCATTTTTCAACATCTTCTTCTTCTTTTTCGGCGAAGTGGCGCATCACAGCTTCAACAGCCAATCCATGCCTTTGTAAAGCTTCTGTTTCTGTGTATTCTGTAAATAAATTCCATGCTTGTTCTCTTGTAATATCCACAATAATCTCTCCTTTATGTATATAAATGTGTATAAGTTTCGTTAGGTTAAGTCAATTAACCATGGTTTTAGCACGCGACGCATAATCAATAAAATCGCAACGACAAAATAAACCACCAGTATAGTATAAATACTAAAACCTTCAAGCACAAAACCCAAAGCAATTCCTGCTGCCGGCGGGTGTTCCGCTTGCAACAATGTCATCAGGAAAAGACAAAGACCTACCGATACGGCTGTCACCATAACATAAGGAACATATGGCAATCCATTTCCTATCCAATAACATATGCCTCCAACAAAAATTCCAATGGTTATTCCTATTAATATGACCCGATTACTTGCTGTTTTTTTATGTGGCATTGCAAAGACAACAAACGATGTCGATCCCAATGATGAGACAATCGCTATATCAAATACAATATCCAGTAAAAATAAACTCATAGCAATCACCATTGTTGCCATAATACATTGAAGAATATATTTCCCTTTGTTTCCGCTAAATTTTGAATCAATCATCATTTTTCTCCGCTTAGTTTTTTGTCCAATTCTAGGTGACATATTCTTATTATAGCGTGTTCTTATAAAATTTAACAGAAAAAAAACAAGGAATTACAAGACAACTGTCTGGTAATTCCTTGTCAACTTTATTTTTCTTGCAACTCAACCTTGTCAATAGTCATGTTATGACACTGAACATCTTTGACATGAATAGCTGCATTCACTTCAACAATTACACGTTCTTCTTTAATCATGGCTCTAACTTCACCGACAATCTCACCGTCTACATTTGGGATCTTGCAACTTGCAACCTGGCCTTCCTCTAAACTATAAATATGAAGTTCAATATCCTCTTCATAGGCATAGTCTGGACGTTCTTCATTGCTTCCCAATGCAATAATTGAGTTTTCACGTACAAAAAGCGGCAGTGAAAAATAATCATATGTATCCGTGTAGTAGCGTCCGCCATCATATACCTTATCACTCAGCATATGGGTCCACTTCCCTTCGGGAAGATAGTAGTCCGCCTTGCCTGCTTCGTTGAAGATGGGAGCAACAAGTACACGTCCTCCTAGCATATACTGCATGTCCAGATAATTGGATGCCATATCCTCCGGGAATTCTAAGATCATGGGTCGCATTACCGAAACCCCAGTCATTGTTGCATCGATGGCCTCTGCAAAAATATAGGGCATGAGGCGGCACTTAAGTTTTGTAAAGAATCGCACCACGTCATTGGCTTCATCATCAAATAACCAAGGTACTCGATAGCTAGTTGAACCATGAAGGCGACTGTGAGTACTTAACATACCAAAGGCAACCCAACGTTTATATACATCCGGTGTTGCTGTATGCTCAAAGCCAGAAATGTCATGAGACCAAAATGAGAATCCGGATAAGGCAAAGGATAGCCCGCCACGTAATGTTTCTGCCATGGATGGATAATTGGCTGAACAGTCACCACCCCAATGAACCGGAAACTTTTGACACCCTGCGGTTGCACTTCTAGCAAAAAGAACAGCTTCATGGTCGCCTCTTTCTTCTTCAAGTAATTCAAAAACACATTTATTATAGAGATAGGTATAATAATTATGCATGGCTTTTGGGTTTGAACCATCATAATAAGTGACATCAATCGGAATTCTTTCACCAAAATCCGTTTTAAAACAATCAACCCCCATATCTAAAAGTGTTTTTAGTTTATTACGATACCATTGACTCGCCTCCGGATTGGTAAAGTCAACTAAGGCCATACCGGTTTGCCACATATCGACTTGCTTTGGACCTCTTCCATCTTGACGTTGAAGGAAATATCCGTTTTTCACACCTTCTCTAAAAAATTCTGTTCCTTGGGCAATATATGGATTAATCCATAGGTCAATTTTTAACCCTTTTTCTTTATAGCGTTTCAACATACCGGGAACATCTGGGAATACACGTTCATCCCATTCAAAGTCACACCATTGGAATTCTTTCATCCAAAAACAATCAAAATGGAAAACACTCACCGGTATATCACGCTCTGCCATCCCATCAATAAATGAGCTCGTTGTTTCTTCATCGTAATTTGTTGTAAAAGACGTTGATAACCAAAGACCAAACGACCACGCCGGAGGTAATGCCGGTCGGCCGGTTAAGGCTGTATATCCGGATAAGACTTCTTTTGGTGTTGGCCCATAAATAAAGTCATAACGAATCTCTTCTCCGGGAACTGAAAAACCAACATACTCTACTTTTTCACTGGCAACTTCAAAGGATACATTATCTGAATGATCCACGAAGATACCATACCCTTTGTTGGTCAAATAAAAAGGTATCGATTTGTATGCGATTTGAGACGATGTTCCGCCATCTTCATTCCAGGTATCCACAGACTGACCATTTTTAACAAAGGCAGAAAAACGCTCACCTAATCCATAGACACATTCCCCGGGTTGTAGGGACAATTCATTGACCATATATGGCTGATAGTTAGCTGCCAAGTAATTATCTTGTGGATTCATTGTCGAAAGCTGGCGATCATATTGCATGTGGGCTAGATTTCTAAAGCCACAAGATGTAATCACTTTTCCATCTGCCTCAAATTGATATCCCCAAGCTTCTCGGTTCACACGGACGGTTACATCACCGGCAACCATGACAGCTTCTTCATCTGTAATCGTTATCTCCACTTCATCCGGTTTTTCTTCCCTTTCAAAGCGCGGATCAAGATGGGCATATGCTTCATAATGATAAGCTCGCACATGGACAACGTTATGTGCAACACTTGTAAACTCAATTGTAATTGTCGGTTGATTTAAGGTATCCCCACGATGTTGTATCTTTTTTCCCGGTGCTACAACACGCATACCGTTCTCAATAGCTTCTACTGCATAAGCATCTGAGGCGTAAATGGGATTTGCACGTTCACTTGCTAACCAATATCCTTCTGTAAATTTCATATTTTCTCCCTTTCTATAAGCGTTTGCTAACTTTACATTTAACGATTGATACTTTATACTACTATTATACTGATGCAAAGTCATCTTTTCTAGAACAAAACATGTATATTCTAACACTATTTTGATGTTTTTGACATTTAGCATATTGATACAGGAGAAAATGCATATGAGCCCATTATATAATTTGCACTATAAGGAACAAGCAAAACACGGAACCTCTGAACTTCCGGTCGGTCTGCATCATTTAACGATGACGCCTGAACAGGATCCATTCTTCTACCTCCATTGGCACGAAGAATTTGAGATTTTCTATATTCATCAAGGTGCCGCTTTATTTACCATTGAGCATGAGACCCACCTTGTAAAAAAAGGGGAATGCGTTTTTGTGAACTCTCGACAGCTACATTCCGCCAAGCCATATCAGGGGAAAATTTGTGATTTTTCAGCCATCGTATTTCATCCCAATCTCTTTGATGATGTGATGAATCGTATGCTTTATTCAAAATATATCTATCCGGTCCTTACTGCATCGATACTTTTTCCGGTCCACATTAATGGCACGACTCCTGAGCATAGGAAGATGCTAAGCCTAATAACCTCAATTATAACGCTACCCGAAGAAGAACTTAGTCAGAAGGAACTTCTTCTAAAAGCTAAGTTTATTGAACTTTGGCATGAATTCTTTTCTCTTGCCAAAAATACAGAAGAGAACCTATCCGCGACCACCTATCAACATGAACGTATGGCCCCGATTAAAGAATACATCAGCCGACATTATGCTGAAGAAATCGATTTAAATACTTTGTCCGGATTAATTTCTTTAAGCGAAGGCCAGTTTTGTCGTGTCTTCAAAGAGGTCATCGGAATGACACCCATTGCTTATGTGAACCGCTACCGAATATTAAAAAGCTGCGAGCTATTAGTTAACACAAATCTTCGTATTGCTCATATTTCTTCTGATGTTGGTTTTAACAACGTAAGTTATTATAATCGTTCCTTTTTAGAACACCTTGAGTGTACTCCAACCCAATATCGAAAACGCTTCTGGAAGCACTAAATCATTATTTATCCGTAAATTATAGAATTTTTTTTAGGATTAGCGTATAATATATAGTAACTATTGTTTTTACGCACAGAGGGGTGACTCGTATGAAACATAAAACACAGTCCATTATAAAAACTTTAAATATATCGTATTTAATTCTTTCACTTGCAACCTTGATTATTGTCAGTTCCGTCTTGCTCTTTGCTTGGATGGTTTCTAACAATCGTCTACTGGATACGCTCCAACAGGAAGCTCAAACATATTTATTAAACGATGTAGAAGATGTCCTTGCAAGTCCAATTCATATTATTTCATTTGGCCAAGATCTTCTAAAAACAGGTAGTGTCGACATGAGTGTGCCTGAAAGTCGAAATCCATATTTTGTCAGCGTACTCAAGAATGCGCCCAGTCATATATATAGTTATTCTTTAGGCACGACTGACGGATATTATTATGGTGCACGCCGTAGTATGAATGACTCTTTTGAGATTATGCTAGCCGATCCATCGACTGATTTCCATTCTGTATATTATGCGATTGATGATACATCCAATATGGCAACTGAAGTCCTTAAAAATCCGGTCTTTGATCCCCGAACACGCCCATGGTACACTGAAGCTCTTTCACAAGACACCCTCGTTTTTTCTCCCATATATAAGCACTTTGTTATGGATGATTTGGCGCTTTCCATCTCTGCCCCTTCGACAAATGATGAAAACGAATTAATCGGAGTCCTTGGGGCGCATCTTACCCTAAACCGTTTAAGCGAGCAAATGGCTTCCTATGCTTCAAATTATGAGGGCGAAAGCTATATTATTGAATCTGACTCGGAATACGTTGTTGCCAATTCTTTAGGCGCGTCCAATTTCAAAAATTCAGAAGACACCTTTGAACGCATACCTTTTTCTAACCTTGCCAGCCAAGATGCTCTTGATGCTCTTGAACACTATAAGGAAAGTGGTCAAACCAATTACACCTCAAGCTATTGGTTGCAACGAACCTTTTTACGTATTGTTCCTTACTCTTCCTATGGGCTTGATTGGTTGATTATTATTGAGCTACCTTCTCATCCTATTATATCGACATATTACACGACAATTTTTGTCGCTCTAATTCTCATCTTATTGCTTGCTTTGTTTTCTAGTTATACATGGAATAAACGCAATGAAAAAATACTTCAACCAATCATTGAACTTACCAATATAACACAAGCTTATTCTGAAGGAAACCATGCATTAAGAGTTAAACTGAATCAAGATGATGAAATTGGCCGATTAGCTGAAGGCTTCAATCAAATGGCTGATACCATTAGTTATCAAATGGAGACTTTAGAAGATAAGGTTGCCCAAAGAACTCAGGCACTTGAAAAAATGAACGCATCACTTTTGGAACAGCAAAATACAATCGTCTATTTAAGCTACCATGACCAACTTACCGGTTTATATAATCGACGCTATTTTGAAGATACCTTATCGCGGTTGGATAATACGCATAACTTACCCATAAGCCTCGTTATGATTGATATGAATGGACTCAAATTAATCAATGATGCTTTTGGTCATGCGATTGGTGACAATTATTTAAAAAAACTTGCAGAAGTCATCCGTCACCATTTAAGAACAAGTGATATAGCTGCCCGATATGGCGGTGATGAATTTATCATTCTCTTACCTAAAACAACGACCAAAGAAGCTCAGATTGTACTCGAGCGCTTATATGAATCCATTGAGAAGCCAGAAAATGGCATTGTCCCTCTTTCTATTTCCTATGGAATAAAAACGAAAAAGAATATAAGCGAATCGGTTATTGATATTCTTAACGCCTCCGATGAAACGATGTATACGAAAAAATTAGTCGAATCACAAGAGTTTCGTTCTTTAGCTATTAATAAAATTCTTGAACATTTAAAAAAGAACTTCCCTAACGAGCACAAACATGCTTTAGAAGTCCAATCCTATTGTAAAGAATTTGCGAACTATTTAGGCCTCAGTACCGAAAAAGTGAACATATTAAGCAAAGCTGCTTATATGCACGATATTGGTAAAATTTCTGTTCCCAAACCTCTCATTGAAAAATCGACGACCGATCTTTCACCTGATGAATTTGATGTCGTTGCTCGTCATACAGAAATCGGTTATCGAATTCTTAATGCCGCTAGCGAGACACAAGCCTATGCAGAAATTGTTTTAGCCCACCATGAAAATTGGGATGGAACCGGTTATCCAAAAGGTTTAAAAGGAAGCGAGGTTTTATTGGAATCCCGTATTCTGCATATTGTTGAAAACTATATTACCTTTATCATTGAGCACCCCACGCTTGATAATCTTTATGATCAGGCAATCGAACTTTTGCGAAAACAAAAAGGGGCCGAACTCGACCCCGAACTTGTGGATGCTTTTCTTGATTTTCTTAAACAAAATCCTCGCGCATCGGATTAAATATATCTAACAAGACGCCCGCTTCCTTACACAGACAGCCGTGAATAACGCTGTCTGTTTTTAACATTGTGTCACCGGTTTGGACTATTTTTTTGACACCATCAATTTCAAATTCAAACTTCCCACTAACAACATAAGTAATCTGAGTATGGGGATGTGAGTGAAGCGCACCAATGGCCCCTTCTTCAAACGTATTCTCAACACACATTAGATCTTTGTTATATGCGAGAACACGTCTTGTCACTCCTTCAGCTGCTATTTCAGGTTCAACTTTATCATAAAAAACCCATCGTTCATCCATCAATGTAATTCCTCCTATATTCCTTTAATTTCTATTCCTGCAAATAATAAATCATGATCAATAATTAAGTCTGGCACACGCTTTTCGTAAGTTAATGTATCATTTTCAATACCGGCCATTTTTAGCTTACCATTGGTTTCTACGTACCATTCTTCGGGAACAATAACTTCAATGCCGGCATATGAAGCTGTAAGTTCTAATACATATGCGCCTCTTTTTGCTCTTGTCTGGGTATAGTCTAATGTTGTTCCTGAAAACATGGCACCAACACTAACAATATCCGCTTGTCCCGACATATCAATCGTCTTCTCTCCAAATGTTGAGACAATATCATAGCTATCTGCTAACCCCATTGCTTTTTTGATTTGGCTTAGTATAAAAACTACATGTGCGAGGCCAGCCACCAACAAACCATAGCTAACAATTTTTCCAAATTTTTTCATAACACTCATCTCTCCTTTACTTATCAAAATAGTGGTTATAGTTTTTCTGCAATATTTAAAATCATTCTTTGGGTTTCTATTATTGAAAGGCAAGGGTCTGTTATTGATTTTCCGTAGACACCACCATCAATTTTCTGACTACCACCTTCGATATAACTTTCCACCATAATTCCTTTTACATATTGCTTAATCTCTGGATCATACCTTCGATTCCGCATAATTGCGTCAGCAATTCGAGGTTGTTGTTGATATTGTTTATTTGAATTTGCATGATTCACGTCTACAATAATGCTTGGATACTTAAGGTCACGCTCATTATACTTTTCAATCAAATATTTCAAATCTTCAAAATGGTAATTGGGGAAACTACGTCCGTATTGGTCTACAAAACCACGCATGATGGCATGAGCAAAGGGGTTTCCAATCGTTTCAACTTCTTGTCCCCGATAGATGAAGTCATGACCAATTTGAGCTGCTTTTATTGCATTTAACATGACCGATATGTCCCCACTGGTCGGGTTTTTCATCCCCACCGGAATATCTACGCCACTGGCTGTTACACGATGTTGTTGGTTTTCTACACTTCTTGCACCGACGGCTACATAACTAAGTATATCATCAAGGTATTCATGATTATCCGGGTAAAGCATCTCATCGGCACTAGTCATTCCCGTGAGTTCAGCCGCTTTTACATGTATTCTTCGGATAGCTAAAACACCTTCCTCCATATCTGCTTTTTCAAGCGGATCCGGTTGGTGCACCATTCCTTTATACCCTTCACCCGTTGTTCTGGGCTTGTTCGTATAAATCCTCGGAATAAGAAGAATCTTCTCCTTCACTTGCTCTTGAACTTTCTCCAATCGTACCATGTAATCCAAAACAGATTTTTCATTATCTGCCGAACAGGGACCAACTATCACCAGAAATTTGTCTGATTTTCCCATAAATATTTCTTGAATTTCTTTATCCCGCACAGCTTTCGCCTGAGCTAATTCTTTTGATACCGGTAATTGTTCTTTGATTTCTTCCGGCGACTGTATTGTTTGAATATATTTAAAACTCATTATTATCCTCCTTGACTTGACACTATCTATCTAATCTTTCTCCCTATTATACTCTTGAAATCGTATATATTCAAATTTTTTTATATTTATTAGATTTAGCACTTGAAGCTTATTAAGAAAACGCCTCTCAATAAATATTGAGAGACGTTTGTAATTACTACTTTGAATCATATAATAAAATAACTCTATCTGTCAATATGCTTATAGAGCTATTTTGTCAGACTATTCTTGTCTTAAGAATAAAAAATATCTAATTGTCACATATAAGACAGCAAGAGCGCCTATCGCCATTTGAACACTACCAATATAGCGGATCCATTCAATATTTCCGCCTCCAACTTTCATCAAGTTATAATATCGCATCGTCGCAATAGCACCAATGATTAAAGGAAAGGTATATGCCGAATAGCTTGGATAAAAATCCAGTCGAGCCAAACGGACAAGTTGATACCAGGAAAAAAGGGTTGTTAGAAGTCCTAGCCCCCAAAGTAATGTCAATAGCCCACTCGACCACGTCAATCCTAAGCTTATATAGCCGACCACTAGAAGATTCGCCGGTGCTGCAAAGATAATGATTAATGGCTTCAATGGATCTTTGCTTATAGGATGCTTCATATACCGCGTTACAACAATTGGAATCAGGATAAAATAACTAATCAGTCCGAATAAAAAGGCCCCTACTCCAATGGCTTCCATGTGAAACGCTTTTGCGGTTACACTTGCAACCACAATACCAACATAGGTTACAAAATAACTTGCAAAAACATTCTCAATCTTCCATGGAAATAAATACTTGATTGAGAATCCGATTAAAATAAGCAGATTAATTACAAAGCCAACTGACCATAAAATCATAGCCACTATTCCTGAATAGGGCTTAATATAAACGGATAAAAGCATCATACCCATAGGAAGCGTAGTCATAACACTCGCTATAGGAAGTATATTGAATGTATTTTTTATAGATTCAGGCAATACAAGCATTTTTGTTAAAATAAGAATGAGAAGAAGCGCTGATATTGCACCACAAATAAGTTTTACATTTGCTCCTAATGATGCTTCAAGTAAATTTCCTAAAGCCGCATAGGCAAGCATGAGTCCGGCAATTGGATAAGGCAACTTCACAAAAAACTTTTTCATGCTTTTTGCCTAATTTCTCTCGTATCATTCCAGTTATCCAATATGATTTCAGCCGTTTTTGCGGCCATTTCTCCCGTAAAGGAAACACATTGCGCTTTATGTTCTCCACTTGCCATATCCATGCCTTTTGTTAAAATACTGCAACACAATACTTTATGATTTTCTTTAAAGTATGCTTGTAGTTCATTGGCTAATTCTAAGGTTTTTACACTAAGTGGATCTTTGGGTGTGGAACCTAATGTTCTACCAAAAACAAGTCCTAAAGATAAAACACCTCCGGACACTGCTCCACATGTACATTTTGATTTTCCGATACCTACCGGAAACCCTGATGCCATGGCTATTACCTCTTCGGGTACATCCAATTCAAAATTACTACGAATGGATGAAATCACGGCCTCAGAGCAGTAAAACTTTCCCTCGCGAAATAAATCCTCTGCATCTTTCCTTACTTGTTCAATACTTACTTGATTTGTCATTGTTAATCGTCCTCCTTTTTTTGAGTGCACCTGCAATCGATGCGTCTAATTCATGACATCATATGATTATACCAAAAAAAGGAAAACTATTCACGCTTTTATTTTTTCAATGATGGATTTTCTCTGTGCTTGTGTGATTGGTTTATTCCCGGCACGCTCAAGTGCCCACATAACTGCCCCTGCCATGGGAACCACATCTAAAACTATAGGCTCAAACTTTTGTCCTGTATATTGATGCACATATTCAACAAAAAACTGTCGCATCAAGGGGTTATTCACTTTCGTCCAAATGGAGCCTGCCAATATAAGGTCGGGCATATTCAAAAAGTGTAGATTTTTTATACATCCGGATACAGATTTTGCCATCTCGTGGGCTGACATTTTAACAATTTCAATTGCAACACGATCCCCCTCCATAGCCGCATTCATTAATATATGTATCAGCGGCTGATCTAAGTCTCGGTCTATGATGAATTTATGGGTAATTTCTTCTAGCAGATTACTTGGTCGTTCTGCCTCTAGCAAATCCATGATTGGCTCAACCATTGTCGTATAAGAACTACAGCGTAAATAATAACTATAAACCGCCTGAATAGCTAAACCAGCTAAAAAAGCGCCACCGGCATAATCACCCGTAGTCATTCCGATGCCACCGACTTGCAAAGTCTCCCCTTGCTCATTGATACCACAGGCCACCGTTCCTGTTCCATTAACCGAACACACACCAACACCTGAAGGACAACCAGCCTTGACACCAAGAATCGAATCATTACTCACTACAAAATCTGCAAAACCTATTTTTCCGAGTATTTTTTCCATCTGTTCTTGTTGCCAAGGTGTATCGATTCCGGCTAATCCAAAAGCTGCATTCACATTTTTTGCTTCAATATGATGTTTTGTTAATATTTGATGCAAGTCTTCAAGCATATATGTTTCTACCGCTTCAAATCCACCCGGTAAAATTTCATGGCTACGACTTCCTGTGTGCAAATATTCCATGCATTCGCCGGTATATGTAAACAAACCATAATCTGTCTTGGTTCCACCACCATCAACACCTAATAAAACTTTTTGTTCCATGCATTCTCCTTTTTATCAAAACGACTTAATTTTGAAACTGTGTCAAATATTTTTTGTGGGCTGCTTTCATTTCCTCATAACAGGCCAATGCATTGGGGTAATCACCGATAAGCGGATGGATGAGTAAGGCTTGAATTGCCTCGGCATCCGAACCATGAATAGCTGCTTTTACAGTGTGATTTTCATAGGCTTTAACACATTGCATCATTTCCATAACGTGCCTATTGTCAAAGTTATGAATGGCAACTGGGCGAATCGCTTCTCGTCCAACTTGGCATGCAACCTCAACAACGTCATCTTCATCCATAAAACTTAATGCCCCTTGATTGCGGACATTAACCACATGAATTTCCCCCTTATCATTATAGATAGAATCGACCAGAGAAATAGCTGCTTCTGAATACCTCGCACCTCCCCGCTTCTCAAGTTCTTGGGGTTTTGTTGTAAGTTCTTCTTTTTTGTATAAATCTAATAAACGATCTTCAATATCCATACAAACCTGTCCACGACTTTTTTCTTCTTGACGAAGATGTTCCAACTTATCATTACGGTCATAAAAATACTCCAAATAAGATGAAGGAATCGCTTCAATACTTTGAATCAACTTAGCATCAAATCCTTTGATAGGTATATTCTTCATCCCCTGTCCTGTGATTCCTTTTTCCAGTACATCCTTAAAAATATCATGTCCCTCTTTCCAGATGCCGGTAATATAGCTTAAATGATTAAGACCTATATATTCAATGGTCAAGTTTTCTTCTTGTAGTGCTTCATGTATGTCTGAAAACATATTAATGGGTACATTGCATAAACCGACACTTTTGATTCTTGTATAATTTTGCAAAGCTTGTGCAAGTATACCGGAGGGATTTGAAAAATTAATCAACCATGCATCCGGACACAAGTCTTCCATCCTATGAGCAATAGTCATCATAACAGGTATGGTACGCAATGCTTTGAAAAACCCTCCAATGCCTGTCGTTTCTTGCCCAATAAAACCGTATTTTAAGGGTATCGTCTCGTCAAGTACTCTTGCCGCTAGCTTTCCTACCCGAATTTGTGCCAAGACAAAATCTGCATCGGTAAGGGCCGTATCTAAATCTTCAGTCATTAAAACTTCAATATCGAGTCCGGCCTCTCTAATCATGCGTTGACTCAACTTACCAACAATTTCAAGCTTTGTTGAATCAATGTCCATAAGTGCTAAATGAGTGACCGGAAGTCCGGTATGTCGCTTAATAATTCCTTCAATAAGCTCCGGTGTATAGGTACTTCCTGCTCCTATAATGGCAATTTTTAACTTGTTCATCTTCTAACATCTCCTTATCTGCAATAAATAACTTATTACTATTTAAATAGGTGGGTTGATTCCTTGATACATAGACTTGGGGTTAGTTTTGTGTTTTGAGTTGGTTTTTCTCCACCCGCTAATAAGTCAATCATAACCTCTACCGCTTTTTTCGCCATTGCTTGTGCCGGTTGTCTGATTGATGTGATTTTGGGTGTATATTGATTAGCCATTGGGCTGTCATCATATCCAATCACACTTACATCTTCCGGAACTTTTAACCCGCAATCCTTTAACCCATTAATGGCGCCTAAAGCTATATGGTCATCAAATGCAAAAATAGCTTGTGGTATGCGGTCTTGTTCAATCCATTTCTGAACCGTTTGATATCCTGTCGGTTGGTCATATTGGCCATAAGCTGTGTTATCGGTTTGAAAACCTAATTCTTCAAGGGCTTTGACTGCTCCTTTATAACGTTCTTTTGTAGCAAGCGAAGTTGCTTCCCCACCGATAAGACCAATACGTCTAAAGCCTAAATCTAACAAATGTTTTACAGCCATATAACCACCTTGCTGATTATCTGAAAGAATTGTATACGGCTGACTATCCCTTGTCTGATGGTCCATAATCAAGTATGGTACTTTTTGTTCTTCAAGCACACGCGCAAACAGAACCTCCTTATAGGGCGCCATAAGAATAACCCCATCCACACGTTTTTGCTCAAGAAAAGCAATATTCTCCTGATCATCTTTCTTACACATATGTAGTGTGACAAGATATCCACGTTTAAAAAATTCTCTATTTAAGGCTTCAATAATATCATCGTAAAAGCCATCACCTAACTCCGAAATCATGACAGCAATTACATAAGTTTTACCTGTGACTAAAGTTCTAGCCGCCGCACTAGGAACATAGCCAAGTGCCTTCATAGCATCCATAACTTTTTTTCGGTTCTCATCTTTGACACTAGGATGATTGCGCATGGCTTTAGATACGGTAACATAAGACAAACCGGACGCTTTAACTATATCATTAATCGTTACTTTCATATTTCCTCCAAAACTATATACGTATATACTTTTATTTAAATTATAACCGATTCACAAATTCTTGTCAATCGGTTATCTTTTTTTGTGCTTACTTCACTAAAAATCTAAACTATATTGGATTTCTTGAATTGTCAAACTATTCTTTTCGCGTAAGCTCACCGCTTCATATGTATAAGCGCCTTTACTTCCACTAATAATACGAATATCGGGTCGCAATGGAAAACCTTTAGGAACCTCATCGACAACAGCGACTTGTCCGGTGTTCAACTTAACCAATGAACCTGCAGGATATGGATTAATCTTTTTCACAAAAATATTAATAAGATTCATATCATAATGTCGCTCGGCTCCACCCATAATATATTCTATGGCTTCAATGGCTGTTAATGCTCTTCTGTAAGGTCGATCCGAAGTCATGGCATCATATATATCAGCAATGCCGACAATCTGGGCCAATTGATGAATCCCGGTCTTATCAACTCGATTAGGATACCCTGTTCCATCTAAATGCTCATGGTGTTGCAGTGCAATTGCCTTTGCATAAGCACTGAGAAAGGATTGTTCTTTTAAATATTCGTATCCTTTTTTGGGATGCATGATAACTTCAAGCTTTTCTTCGCGAGTCAATTCTCCGTTTTTATAAATAATACCGGGTTCTAACAAGGCCATTCCAATATCATGAAAAATCGCACCAATAAATAGCTGGTGAATCATTTCAGTATTTAGGCCCGCTTCCCATCCGATAAGTACTGATAAAATAGCTGTATTGATGGCAGAACTATATAAGTAATTATCCACATTTTTAATATCAATAGCTTCAAGCTGTGCATCTTTTGAACCACTTAAATCATATAAAATTTCTTCCGTTATTTTTTTTAAGGGTTCCATATAAGGATATACGGATTTAGGCTTCCATTCACCTTGAGCATCTCGAAAACCAGCCGCATTAAAAATATCTTTAATCAGCATCATGGCTTGGTGTCGCAATTGTGGGTCCACTAGCTTCTTGATTTTGTTGTCCTTATGTTCATCATAAATATATACTGTAAACAGACTGTTGGCATTGATTTTCTCAACCATACGTGGCGTCAATGTAGCGCCTTCTTTTAGAAGTATACGACCATCCAGGGTGTATAAGGTATCTGCAAGAACAGCATTTTCAGGTATATATTCTGTAGGTACTATACGCATTTTATATTCCCTTCTTTACTAAATAAATTGTGTTAATAAATATATCGAAACATACTAGGCTTAAAGCAAGTCTTTTTTCCGAATAAATTCAATAATAAACATACTTCCTTTGTCCCATTGGTTATCAATGTGAATAGTTCCTTGATGTAACCCGATTATTTTTTTTGTTATTGCTAGGCCAAGTCCTGTTCCACCGTCACTTTTTCTGATGTTATCACCTCGAACTAGGGCATTAAATACATTTGATTTTATATGTTCAGGAATACCGATTCCATCATCTCCGATACGAATGCGTACATAATCTTCTCCTTCTTCCAATACAACATATAAGCTTGTCTCTCGCTCATTGTATTTCATTATGTTATTAATAATGTTTGCCAATGCCCTATGCATCTCAATCTCATCAAATTCAAAAAAAACAGGTTTTTCCGGAATATCTATATTCAGAAAAAAATGCTTCTTTTCAAGTTCTCCGTAAAATCCTATAATAACATTTCGTAAAAACTCTCCAATATCTTTAACCTCTTTATTCATATCATAAATACGACTATCTAGCTTTGAGAATTCAAATAAACGTTCAATTAAATCTGTCAAATGTTTTGATTTTTTATAAATATAGACCAAGTATTTTTTTCGTTTTTCCGGATCCACAACCACATCATTTGCCAACGCCTCTGCATACCCTTGTATTGTCGTTGCTGGTGTTCTTAGATCATGGGAGATGTCTAAAAGCAGTCTTCGTTTGCTTTCCGTTATTTCTCTATTTTCTTTTTCGACTGTTTCCAATTTTTCAGTCATATAATTGAAAGCATCGCGTAATTGATTAAACTCATAATTACCTTTAAAGGATAATCGCTGGGAATAATCTCCTTGTATGACGGTATGCAAACCATCACTTAATGCATTTAAGGGTTTTATTAACTTCTTTGTAGTTAGACGACTAAGGAGTAATAACATGATAATAATCAGCACCATAAAAGTAGTCAGTAAAATCAGAATATTTCTATTTAATTCTTGTTGAATCACTGAGTTTTCATTTCTCGAATTATTCATTTCAAGCTTAAAAATACCATTGCTTACTTTAGGACGAATATGAAGCAATGTGTAATTTTCTCCATCTAGTCCCTGAAAAAGGTTATACTCATATACATAATCACTCTTAATAGATAACTCATCCACATTATTGGCTATATCGTTTAATTCCGACTGAGAATAACTTTCTTTATTTCTGTTTGGTCTTCCTTGCCGATATATGACTTGATTATCCTTGAGAATCTCTATCCAAGTTCCTTCTTCAATGTCCATGGTCTCTAACACTTTTCCATCAAAGCGAACATCTGTAAAACGGTTATTTAGTGCATTGATTTCATCCGGATACTTGGACAATGTATTCATGGTAATCAAAATAAGGGCACCTATGAATAGACCGGTGATAATAACTGCAGATATTAAGAAAAGCAATAATTGACCCATCAAATCCCAATAAAGTTTCTTCTTTATTCGCATTCACTACCCCTTTCAATCTTATACCCTAATCCTCGAACAGTAATAAGATATTGGGGACATTTCGGATTATCTTCAATCTTGTCACGCAAGTTACTAATATGTACACGTATTGCATTTTCATCATCATAATAGTAGTCTTCCCATACATGTTCAAAAATTTGTTTTTTCGTATAAACACGCCCAATATTATTCAGCAAAAAAACGAGTATTTTGTACTCTGTTGATGTTAGTTGCAGCTGTTCATTTTTCTTGTACACCGTATAGCACTCCAGATTAACTAACAAATCTCCGATTTGGATTTCTTTGTCAGTTCTTTACTTCCATTTCCAAGGTCATAAAACCTTCTTAATTGGGCATCGACCCGGGCATTAAGTTCAAGCGGGTTAAAGGGTTTGGTCATATAATCATCCGCTCCAATATTTAAGCCGAAAATTTTATCCGAAAATTCATCTCTCGCAGATAAGATAATGAGTGGCATATTATACGTTTTTCTGATCTCTTTGACTAATTGGAATCCATTCAAACCAGGCATCATGATATCTAGAATGGCAAGATGAATATCTTCTTTTTCTATAATGTCCATGGCCATTTTTCCATCATATGCCTTATAAATCTGAGTATCATTTTGGGTTAAATACAACTCAACTAATTCTACAATCTCTTTTTCATCATCTGCTACAAGAATATTGATCATTCGATTATCACCTCTATTAATATAATAATTCTTTTTTATTGAAATGTAAAATAGAAAGAAGCGAAAATACAATGATATATATACTTCCATTCAAGATAAGCTGAATGAATGCTTCTTTTTCCATATCTAATATATATACAAAATTCGCTGTAATCAAGAACGCTTTGAATGAATCCGGAATAATTACAGAAAGTAGGCCTACAATAATGAAAAAAACAAAACCAAGGCTTATTGAAACGCCTATTTTACTCATAAACTGATTCATGAAAATAAGAACACATGCGAATCCATATGCAACTAACCATCCAATCAAATATGCACCAAAAAGCTCTAAAAAAGAATAACTCGACGGCGCCCAATCAAAGGCAAAATATCCAATGATCATATTCGTTACAAATGCCGTCATAACTAAGATGAGGCAAACCGAGCCGGTAACAAATAATTTGCTTAGCATAAGTTGTGTTCGACTAAGTGCCATTAAAGAATATTTTAATATCCCCCGTCCGTATTCTTCGGTCATGATATTTGCCATAATAATTATAATCATAATTAATAAGGGGCCACCACCTAATAGATTTGATAGAGAGATTAATATATATCGTTGTGCATGGGGATAAATTTCTGATAGATCGCTAACTTGTTGAGGTTCCACATATTTCAATAGCTTTGTCATGAAAAACTCCATACCACTAAGTATAGCCACTAATCCTACACAAATATATATCATCTTACCTGCTAATAGTTTAATCACTTCGCTTTTTACACCTTTAAACATAATGTCTCCCCTCCTTTGTCATGGATATAAAATAATCCTCTAAGGATATTCCTTGTTCTTTGTACTTTTTTATTTCTTCTTTTGTCATCTCACGTATTAATTGACCGTTATGTATGATACCGATACGATTACACATCTGTTCAGCTTCTGTTAGTAAATGTGTTGAGACGATAAAGGTTTTGTGATATTTTTTTGTTAGTTTGATGATCAACTCTCGAATTGCTTTCATTCCATAAGGGTCGAGTCCATTTGTTGGTTCATCTAAAACAATAATGTCCGGATCATTAAGAAAACTTCTAGCTATACCTAATCTCTGCTTCATCCCAAGCGAATATTGTCCGACCTTTTTATGGGCCGCTTCTTGAAGTTCCACAATATCAAGCACTTTATCAATACGTTCGTTTGCTTGAGTTCCATATAATGCTGCAAATACTTCTAAGTTTTTACGACCGGTAAGGTGTTCATAAAAAGATGTATTATCAATCATCGCTCCAATTTTTAATGCATCTTCATCTTTTTTGATAATATCACCTGCTGTTGGATGAATGAATCCTAAAATCATTTTTAATGTCGTTGTTTTTCCTGCGCCATTAGGCCCAAGAACACCATAGATATCCCCTTCATGAATATCAATGTTGAGTTCACTAACGACGTCATGGTGGTTATATTGTTTGGTTAAGCCGACTGTACGCATAATAGAATTATTCTTCATTCAAGAACCAACTCCTTAATCGATTGCCTAATCCTCTTTTTGTTTTATTTTTGTTATCCCGTTTCCCATCTGCTTGATGCATAAAATGATGTACATCTAAACGTTCTGATTTGCAATAACTTTCTACTTGATAATTATTTTTCATGATTTCTCTTCTCCTTTGGTGTTATTACCAATTGTAATGCTCTGTTCTATAATCAGTATAGAAGTCGATTGTTTAATAAACATTTAACAAACCTTAAGGTTTTATTAAGAAATACAAAACTATGAATGTTCGTTCATGTTTAAGGTCTACATCATGCATTTTGGGTAGCTTAATTCCTATTTCAGCTAATTGCTGATAATCTTTTATTTCAGACTCTATTTTGTTTCCAAAGTTATAATAATCACATTTTCCTTTTCCTAATAGTTTGACTACTTTATATTTTTTTCATTTACTGTCGCAATTTTTATGATCATTTGATTTCTCCTTGCTTACTCAATACTTAGACGTTTCTTTAATCAAACCTTAAATTTAGATATACTTTCTTGCATATCTTCTGCTAGTTTTGATAATTCTTCACTGGCTTCAGATATTTGTACAATGGATGCCGTTTGCTCTTCAACAGAAGCAGAAGCTTCTTCTGTGCTCGCCGCATTTTCTTCTGATATTGCAGATAAATTCTCAATAACATTTATGATTTCAGTTTTCTTATCTACCATTCTTGCAGTAGATTCATTAAGTTCTTGAGCAACATTTTTCACTTGTTCGATTGCTTCAGAAATTCCTTCAAACTTATGGTGTGTATTACCTAGACTGAGCATTTGTGCTTCCACTATTTTCCCCGCTTTATTCATTGTGGTAACACCCTTTTCGGTCATTTTACTTAAGTTAGCAATGGTATTTGATATTTCTCCTGCAAACTGATTAGTTTCTACGGCTAATTTCCTGATTTCTTCAGCGACGACAGCAAAGCCTTTTCCCGCTTCACCCGCGCGTGCAGCTTCGATGGATGCGTTTAATGCTAATAAATTTGTTTGTTCGGCAATACCTTTAATCATGTCACTGGCGGATTCAATTTTATCCGCATTTTCATTTGTATTCATGATAATGTCTTGAACTTCTTTTGCTGCATGATTATTTTCAGATGTTTTTTCTTCCAGATCTTTTAATACGGCAAAGCCTTCTTCTTTTAATCGATTGACTTCTATTGCGGAAGTATTCAATATTTTGACAAGTTCAATCTCCGAAGCAATAATCTCACCCAAGACATTGATTTGGAGAGCGCCATCGGTGGTTTCTCTTGCTTGATCTGTTGCGCCACTGGCAATTTCTTCGATCGTTTTGGCGACTTCTTCTGAGGATAAAGAAACTTGTCCACTCGTAGCCGTTAGTTCCTCTGATGATAATGAAACCTGCTGCGATGCATGGGATACTTGTTTAATGATATCAATGAAATTATACTGCATTCTTGCCAGTGCATTCGTAATGATTCCAATTTCATCTTTTCTTTTCATGTACTTAATGGCTTCACTGTTCTCATCAAAGCTTAGATCATACTTTGATAATTTTTCAATAATCTTTGAGAGTAATATTATCGGTTTTGAAATCGATTTTCCAATAAAAAACGAAATAATAATGACAATTAATATACTAATGCTACTAAAAAATATCATTATTTTCTGTGTTGCTTCCAATTGAAAAAACATTTCACTGATTACAGGATGAGCCGAAAGTATCCAGCCATTTGATAACCGGTAGTATACCCATAATTTATCTTCACCATCAAACTCATATTCAATAATGTCTGTCTGTTTTTCATTATTCTGAATTTGCTCAGCTATTTCTGCGAGTTCTCCATTCTTATAAGTTCTTAGGTTTTGAACTGATTCATCCGGATGATAGAGTATATTAAAATTCTTATCCATTAATGTCATAAATCCTGACTCATAGATTTTAATAGTTGCAATTTCTTTTTTTAAATCATCGAAATAAAAGTCAGCACCAACCGTTGCGATTTTTTCACCTTCTAGTTCTAATGCTTCACTATAACTGATTATGTTTTGGTCCCATTCTTCCCAATAGTAAGGCATTGTCCACCAACTACCCATTTTTATTGCATTAGCATACCATGGGTCATTAATATATCCCGCCCCTCTTGCATCATACTCAGCATTTCTAGTGTACATTCCTTCATTGTCAATATTAAAGGATAAAGTATGTCCACCGCCAACGTATTTGCTATCAAAAACTACCCACCCGCTAGGACTGTTGAAATTTTCAATTGTTTTTAGAAAAGTATCTTCAATATCCTTTTCATATGCATCCATCAGGTTTCTATCATTTTTCACATTTTCATAATCCATTGTAGTTATTACAAGTGTTTTTAAATTCTGAGTAAGTAATTGTACATTTTTAAGCTTATCCTCAATTTCAACTGCTTCTGATTCTGTTAAAGCAAATATTTTTTCTTCAGAATTATCTCTTAAACTCATTTTAAAATTAGTAAAAATAGCAAAACTTGATACACTAATAATAATAATAACAAGTACTACAACTGGTAAAATAATTCTCATTGAAATTTTTTTCATACGATTCACCTTTCATGTTTTTTGATTTATATTGAATAGACTTGATTTTTACCATTATTTTTAGCTTTATATAAATATTTGTCAGCCAACCTAAATAAGGCTTCTTTTGAACTACACGCTTTGCAGCTTGCAAAGCCAATACTCACCGTGACATTGGTTCCTTTTATTTCACAAAAATTATAGTCTTCAAGCTCTTGACGAATCTTTTCCAAAATTTCAAAGCACTGCTTTTTATTATTTTCAATAAAGATTATTGCAAATTCTTCACCACCATAGCGAGCAGCAAAGCCATGAGAATCCATGCTATCTAAAATAATATCAGCCATTCTCTTGATAACCACATCCCCCTTACTATGACCGTACACGTCATTAATTTGTTTGAAATTGTCTAAATCTAATAAAGCTAAATGTAACTCAAATGGTTGTTTTTGAAATTGAAGAAATAATTCTTCTAAATAGTTATGAAAGGTTTTATGATTGTAAAGATTTGTAGGCAAATCCATTTTTGACAACTTTTCCATGAAAATATTCTTGTAAAAAAGATCTTGCTCATTTGAAATGGATACTTGTAAATCTTCATAGATATCTTTATATCGTCTGGTAAGTTCAAAACTCAAATAACCTGCACTTGAAAGAATAAAAACAAATGTTATACTTTCTGAAAAATCATATTTCATTGCAGAATGTATACTGTTCAGCGCCAAAAAACAAAGGGTCGACATGACACAAGAAAAGATGATTTTTTTATAACCGATCATAAAAACTGCAATAAAAACAGGCACATAAAAAAGCGGTAACACAACATAATTCACACTCATATGCACAATATTTAAGACCACTATTATAGCAATACTACTTAGAATAATGATGTAATCATTCATCCGATAATTATATTGATTTAAAAATTCTAGGATTAACATAATTATGATTTCAAAACCTAAAGGTACACCCATGCGATAAAATAAATAATCTTGCAATGTTAAATCCGTAAAAAGATAATTGATTATTGGCAGAATAAAAGAAACAAAAACACCCACCCAGAGGAAGTTTAACAGTTTTCTGTTCCAGTATGTTGGTTTATGATACATCTATTCACCACCTCTCGACTATTATTAAATAGTTTCTTCTAGTTCTTCTATTGTTCTTGCAGGTACCGGCTTTCCATAATAATATCCTTGCAAGTAATCGCAATGCATATGTTTTAGCAGATTCGCTTGTTCTGAATCTTCAACACCCTCTGCAATCACTTTCAAATCAAAGCTATGGGATAAATCGATGATTGATTTTACTAAAAATTGATCTTTTTCATTTTTTTCGATAAGATCAATAAAACATTTATCTAATTTCACCTTCGTTATTGGAAGGGATTTTAAATAGTTTAATGATGAATAGCCTGTTCCGAAATCATCTAAAGAAATCTTGAACCCTCTATCTCCGAGTTCTTCGAGTATTCTACACGAGCGTTCTATATCTTTTAGCATGGATGTCTCTGTCATTTCAAGTTCAATGTTATTTGAACACACTCCATATTTTATTAACATTTCATCTAAATACTTTACTAAATTGCTTTCAATCAACCCACGTGAGGATAAGTTGATTGACACCCAAAAAGGCATCTCTCGTTTTGCACTCCATATTTTTACCTGCTTAAAGACTTCTTCAATAATCCATTTTTCCAACATAAACATAAGGCCTGTTTCTTCTGCAATGGGGATGAATGTCTCCGGAGATATAAACCCTTTATCTGACTGTTTCCAACGTATTAGCGCTTCGAATCCGGATAAATGTTCTGTGTTTGCTCCTACTATAGGTTGATAATACATAGCAAATTCTTTCTTTTTCATGCCTGTTTTTATCTGATTAACTAATTCAACATAGTTAAACACTTTTAATTCCATATGTTCTTGATAAAACTCAAATCGATCTTTACCCTTCTTTTTTGCACAATATAGGGCTACGTCGGCATTTTTTAACAAGTCATAAAATTTTTCTCCGTGCTTTTTATATATTGACACACCTATACTCACAGAAACTCTTATGTCATGATATTCGATAAAATTTGATACACGTATTTCTTGAGATAACTTTTCCACCTCATCACGTAACTCTAATAAATCTCCGGTATACTTATAAATGATGATAAACTCATCTGCACTCACTCGAGAAACTAGGTGGTCCGGATATCTTTCAGTTAAAAATTCAGAGAATTTTTTAATGATTTTATTGCCTTCATTATATCCTAAGATACTATTTACATATCCAAAATTGTCAATGTCCATAAAAAAGAAAGCCAGATCTGTTTTTGTATTGATTGATTGACTTCTTATAAGATTATTGAAATCTTTGAATAGTTTTTCTTTATTTGATAGTTTTGTTAAGGAGTCATAATAAGCGACATTATATAATTTTTTTTCAATCATTAATTTTTCAGTAATGTCGGAGTGTGTCCCGATGAGTTTGATTATCTTTCCCTGCGTATTTTTTATTACTTTTCCCTTGCTCAATACCCACCGATATTCTCCATTTTTTGTTTGAATTCTATAGACATTTTCATACGCATTCACTTTTCCTTCTAGAACTTTATTCAAATTTTCTACCGCTTTATCACGATCTTCCGGATGAACGATCTTTTTCCAATGATGAATCGTGAATTTTTTATTCTTAAAATCTAGGTTGTAGGATTCGAGTGCATTTGTTGATATCCGATAACAATCACGAATTACATCCCAATCCCATAGTCCTTGCTTGGTATCTTCTAAAAAGGATTGATAATCTTTACAAAGTTTTCTTAATTTTTCATTTTCTCTTTGCAATTTTTTTATTTGATTGTTTACGCTTTTTTCATCTATGCGTTTACTCAACTTCATCTTCAACACCTATCTAATCTTATATTTTAAACTGCTCAACCAATTTCTTAAGTTCTTACGAATAGCTAGACCAAGCCCACCTGTTACGAGGAAGATAACGATTGTAAAAATCAAAATTAATCGTGTCTTTATATTTTTCATAGGTATCCTCTTTTCTAGTATTTAAATGTTGCTATATGATGATTCATTTTTTCTGCTAATTTGGCCAATCCTTCACTCGCACTCGCTATTTGTTCCATTGATGCTGTTTGTTCTTCAACAGAAGCTGACGTTTCTTCAGTTCCTGCAGCATTCTCTTCGGCTATAGAGGATAGATTTTCAACAATTCGAATAATGGTATTCTTTTTATCTTCCATTTCTTTTGATGACGTATCTAGGGTTATTAGCATTGTTTTCATACCTTCCACTGCCTTCGCTATTTGTTTGTACTTTTCATCTGTTGTATTTACACTTTGCGTTTGATCCGCAACTATTTTCCCGGCTTCCTGCATTTTTATAACACCTGTTTGTGTTTTTGAACTTAGTGCCTCAATAACTTTTATGATTTTCTCTGCAAAGGCATCCGATTGTTCAGCGAGTTGTCTTATTTCATTCGCCACCACAGCAAATCCTCTACCACTTTCTCCTGCCCTAGCCGCTTCAATTGCTGCATTCAATGCCAACAAATTAGTTTGATCCGCAATATTTTTTATCATTTGACTAGCACTCTGAATTTTTTTTGCTTCGTCATTTGTAGTCGTCACTATTTCTAAAATTTCTTCTACAATTTTATTGTTTTCTTTGCTCTTTTCTATAAGTTGATGAACCGCCTGCATACCCTCATCTTTACATTGGTTTACCCATTGTGTTGACTGACTCAACTCATGTATATGATTTTTTTCTTTTGTAATAAGTTGGCTCATCGTTTCTATTTCTCGAACAACATTCTCCGTATCTTTCGCTTGTTCACTTGCTCCATTTGCTATTTCTTCGATTGTTTGTGCAATCTCACCCGTAGAAACGGAGGACTGATGGCTCGTCGCTGTAAGTTCTTGAGATGACGATGCAACTTGTTGTGAAGAAACCGAAATGTTCTGTATTAACTCTGTAAAATTCTGTTGCATCTTAAACAAGGCCTTAGTTATCATGCCTATTTCATCTTTTCTTTTAACATATCCTTTTAATATCTGTTTTTCTTGATTTAATGCTAAATCATAGCAAGATAGTTTTTCGATAATTTTTGATAGTTCAATAATCGGCTTTGCGATTTTTTTTGAAGTCATAATGGAAATTAAAACAATTACCACAATTCCTAAAAGCAATATAAGCATATATTCATATATTAATGTTTTTAATGGTTGAAACGCCAAATCTTTATCCATTACAATTCCAAACTTCCATTGCGTCGAAGGCACTTCACTATATACCATGATTTTTTTAATATTCTTATCTGTATATTCTTCAAATCCTTCTTCTACATCAACAATTTTCTCATACATCGTCGCAAATTTTTCGCTATCTTTTAAGTTTGTATAAACTAATTCTTCATCCGGATGCGCTAACATTGTACCATCCTCAGCAAACAAAAAAGCATATCCATTGTTTGCAAACTTTGTATTTATAATTAACTCTGTTAATGTTTCTAAGTAAATATCTGTTGAAACTGCTCCTAAAAAAGTTCCATCATTGCCATTTATAGGAGCTACGGCTGATACGGATATTTTTTCTGAATTTAGATCTAGATAAGCTTCTGTAAAAATAGGTTGATTATACTCTTTGACTTTTTGGTACCAAGGTCTTTGTGTTGGATTATAATCGTCCGGTGGCAACCACCCACTCCCTGATATAAATGTTTTGTCCTCCATCGCCATATAATAATGAATCAGTCCTTCATCATATCCTGTAGCTTGAAGAAACGAATTATTTGTTGGATCATTCATTACTTTTTCTAGTATGTTTTCATCTTCAACGAGATTTGCCACTGTTGTTACTGCCATTAATTTTTTATCTAACCATTCGTCTATGTCTCGACTAATTCGTTCTGCTTCTCCTTTAAGATATGTATTTACGCTATTTTGCATAATCGTTTTAGCGTTAAAATATCCGACCAAAGAACTTGCTGTAAATATGACTAGAAATAAACTGATAAAAATTACTGATAATTTCGTTTTCATTTTCATTTTAATTGCCTCTTTTCTATAAACTGCAGATTTTATTACTGTTTAAAATGATGTATAATTCATTTTTAACGATTCCTATGCCTTCAACAAAGGCATTATCCATAGATTTCATGATTTTATTTGGTTCTTGAATGTCACTGTTATTAATATCAATAACCTGAGACGCTTCATCAACAAGAAAAGATAATAAACTTACATCTGCATTAATAACAAGAAGACGTTTAGACGCTTGTTCTTCTCTAATATTCAATCGTTTTTTCAAGTTTATGACCGGTATGACTTCGCCACGTATATTGGCTACACCTTCTATATAGTCCGGACTCTCGGGTATAGGTTGTATTTCCATAGTTTCTGTTATCTCTCTTACAAAATCAATTTCCATGCAACATTTAATTTTGTTTAACAAAAAAACGACATATCTTTTTTTTCCATTGTCCTTCATTAAGCTCTGTTCCTTTCGTTATAACATAAATTCGGTTGCCAAAATCAGCAACCGAATTTATGTTATAACGATATTCATTTAATGTCATCACCCTAATGGGTAATCCTTTGGGGTAATCCTTTGGGGTAATATTATGTTCGTTTAGAATAAAACGCATACAGAACAATCGAAGTTGCTACTAACATCATCAAAAGTAGACTCACAGCACCTGAAACTTCTGTTAAAATCGTAATCAAAACAGAGAGCATAATCGTATAAAAGAATTTAGGCAAATGCCATATAATTCCTATAATTACACTTGCTTTGAATAGATTGTATTTTTCCAGCAATTTTGGAAGGACATAGCCTCGCCAACCTAGTTCTTCTCCTAAAGGTCCTTGGAAAATAATAAAATAGAATTAAACTCTAAGTCCATAATAATGGAGCCAAGAAAATATGCTGAAGTTAAAATAAATGGCATTAAAAGTAGTGAGAAAAAATACCAGAATCGAAGGCATAAAATCACCAATTTTTATTAACACCTCTTCTTGCATTAATAAGTCAACGCCATATACTTTTAGTAATGCCGGCATCCAGAGTAACCATGATAGGATATAGGTTATTCCTACAAAAATCCCTATTTCAACAAACAATGAACCTTTTTTCATGGTTATCTCCTTTGCTCTTTTAAATATTTGATCCATGATTATAAATTTTTATCCACAACAAGCCCTTTTAAGTCCTCTGTCATTAATTGCATATCATCTATAATCTTTCCAATAGAGACTTGAACTTGATCTACATCTAAAACTGCATCCTGGATATTCCCTTGTATATTTTTGCGCTTGACAGATGCCGATTCTCCCAAATCTTCCAGCTCAATTTCTTCATCCTCTTCTTTAGCTTCTCTTGCTTGCTCAATCTTTTCTTGATTTTCTTTTTTCTCTTCTTCAATCTTTTCAATGCCTTCGTTAATCAACATTCCTTTGATATTTTTTTCGGTTAATGCAATAATTTTATCAGCTGCTTCTTTTGCATCAACCATGGGATGTGTTTTTAATCGTTGTTGCTTAATCGAATCAACTGTTCTGTAACTATTCTCAATAGCTCTTTGAGTTTCGTTCAGCTGTTTACTATAAAACTCTCTAGCTTCTTGATTTTCCATTGATGCTTTTTGAAAGTCTGTCAGACCTTCCATATTCAAGGTCTCTAACTGCTTCAGTTCATCTTCGGAAAAGAAGGGTTTCATGTCCTCTTCATCAAATCCATATTTCTTATAAATACGCTGCTTATTAAGAAGCATTAAATCTTCATACTCTTTATCCCCAGGACGAATGCCACTTTCTTCTAGAAGTTTGGCCTGTCGTGCATCAACATCTTTAATATTCGCCGTCAACTCAGAAGTTTGAGCTTTTAACTTTTCGATTTTATCCTTGTGAGAAAGAATATGGTTGTCAATTTTTTGGTCTGCAGCAAAAATATCCTTAATGACTTGAAGTGCCTGATTGCGTCCAAGCTCACGCCGTTCATCAATCAGTCCATTCTTCATCATTGTATTTCCGGCATAAAAAACCGAATCTTCTTGTTCTGTTTTTTTATTCACTCGATTGAATAAGCCTTCATTTGAGTGACCTGATGCATCAATTCTCATATCATCATCCTCCAATTCTAATATATTAACGTTTATGATATGAATTATATCGGTATATTTTGAAATTATCTGAATATTTTATTGACGCTTTGTCTCAATATTTAAATTTTGAAATACTAAGATGCATTTCTTCTGCTAGTTTTACGAGTTCTTCACTCGCATATGTGATTTGTTCCATTGCAGCCGTTTGTTCTTCCACCGATGCTGATGTTTCTTCGGTTCCCGCAGCATTTTCTTCGGATATGGATGATAAATTTTCAATGATGCTAATCATGTTATTTTTTTTGTTTTCCATCTCATCTGAAGATACATCTATCTCTTCGAGTATCTTTTTCATCTTATCAATCGCATCCGCAATTTGCATAAACTTCTCGTTGGTTATTTCAACATTTTGAGATTGCTCTTCAACGATTTTACCGGCTTCTTGCATGCGTTCAACACCTTTTTGTGTTTTGGCACTTAATTCTTTTATAACAAAAACAATTTGCTCTGCAAACGCATAGCTATCTATGTTTTTTCCTATAAATTCTGTATCTGTATGACTAATAAAGTTACCGTCCAAATCTAATATCGCCACACTTACATTCGCATCACTAGTTGCTCTATTCCAATTTGCACAACACCTTTTTGGTCTTGTCTGGCCACTCCAATATATTGAAATAAAACTTGGTCTGCTCCTCTTGGCGTAGGTTCTTGAACAAGTTGGAAATTCTTATCTTCTAATCCTTTTAAAAAAACTTTTGATTGCTCTGAGTCTGCATAGTCATAGCCAATCAATTCCATTTTATTGCTCCAGACTAATACACCTTTATCATCCACTACATGAATCTCATCAAATCCCAAATACGTTGTTACTATTTTCAGCTCAAGGTTTAGGGCATCCGCTTCAATATTTCGAATTTTATTTTCAATCATCTTTGCAGTCATAATTAAATTCTTATTCAATGCTTCAATGGTTATTTCTAAATTCGACTCTCGGTCTTCGATCATTTTTTTGACTTGTTCCACTTTAGCATTTGTTGCTTGTTCCATACTTTGATTCTGAATCACATTATTAGTATAATACGCTATAAATCCCATCGTTAAAATAGAAAAAAGTAAAAGCAAAATAAGTAAAGAAACGATTTTGATTTTAATACTTTGTGTTTTCATTTGAATTTCCTTTCGTAATAACATAGAGTCGGTTGCTAATATTAGCAACCGACTCTATGTTATTACCATATTCAATAAAAGTCATCACCCTAAAGTATAATCCTTTGGGGTAATTTAACCGAGTTTCTTGATCTGTCCCACAGCTTGTATTGCCTGCGCCCTGTTTTCAACTTCGAGTTTTTGATAAATATTTTGTATATGCTTCTTGACCGTATTAATCGAAACGCACATTTTTTCCATAATCTCACGATTTGAGCAACCCATACAGAGATATTTAAGCACTTCATTTTCTCTAGATGTCAATAGAGATATGTTATCCTTTTCCGAAATTGTCTTAGATGTAATTGTTTGTTGCCCATAACCATTTAATATTTGATAGCAATATTGGCTCAAAACATTTGCTTCTTTATCCTTACTATTAAACTTAATAATTGCAAAAATCTCGGCAATGGGTTGTCCATAGTTCAAAAAAGTGTTACAAATAGATTTTCCGTAGGATAATTTTATCGCTTCTTTTAATGTCGAAATAGCGTTCTCTTTTTTCCCTTCGTTTTTATACGCAAGTGTTTTTAATAATAAAATATTAAGCAGACTTATTAATCGCTTAGATTTCCCCGCTTCATAAGCAAGTTTTTCTAGGAGTTTTAGTGCTTCTGTATTTTTACCTTGATGAATCCAATAATCTGCTATGGCAATGTGTCCTGATTCATTTTGAAAATTCAAGACATTTTCTACATGAATTCCAAAAATACTAAACAAGCGGTTAATCTGTTCCTCTTGATCTAGCTGTATTAACATTCGAACAATGTCCGATATCCGTCTACATAATATGAGTTTTAAGCGTTTATTAACTGCCATAGAGCATGCTTCGTCAATGAGTTCAAGACATCGTTTATTGTCACCTTTAGTAAACATGATTTTAGAATATACGAATTTTCCCTGCATGATAAAATTGGTATCGCTTCGAAGCGAACTAATCTCTAAGCTCTTAATCAAATCATTTAGCGACGAATTAACCCTATTCTTTTCTAGTTTTATAGTTGCCATTCCTAAATATAACATATTCACTACATTCGTCTTGATTTTAGGATATTTTTTCAAAAGATGAATACCTTCACTATATAATCTTAAAGCTTTTTCCAGCTTTCCTAAATGGAAATTTGTAAAGGCTAAGTCATTAATTGATGCAATTAGTAGATGAATATTTAGACCTTTTTTTGCTTTTTCCAAGGATACATTAAAACACTCTAGAGCTTTATCCATATCACCCATTAATCGATAATTATTTCCTTGAAAAAATTCTGTCAATCCATTCATGATTTGGATTTTAATTTTATTCATATCTATCTGACTGATAATACGCATTGATTTTTCTATTAAACCTTTATTGTGTGCACAAATGGCACGTATGCAAAGAACTTCATTTTGATAGTCATCAAAAATATCTGTATCTAAATGAATTTTATTTAATTTTAAACAGGTTTCATAATCATCAAAATCTCCGCATATAATTTGTGCCAGTGAATACATTAATGCAAGATAGACAGACTCTGTTACAGAACCTTCCGGTAATTGATCAATTGTTCTGACAACTACTTGCAAGGATCCTTCTTGCAAAATGGTTTCCATATTTTTCTCCAGCAAATCAAGCGTTCGACTGACATTACCAGCTTTTAATGCATAATTTATCGCGTCATGAATTTTCTCTTTGTTTTCACACCATACACTTGTTTTCATATATAGTAGATTTCGCGAATTCGGATATTGTTCATCAAATTGTGCATTGAGAAATTCCGAAAAAACAGGGCAATATCTATAGCCACTCTTTCCATTTTCATAATAATACGTCAGCAACTGATGTTTGTTAATACTCTGAAGGATGTCTTTTACATCCGGTATTTCGAGAATATCCATACACATTTGGGGACTAAATGTATCAAGCGCTGAGGTCTTCACCAAGAAATCTTTTTCCTCATCTGTAAAAGCATTCATGATTTCCTTGTCAAAATATTCAAATAGTGCATTGTTTTCGTCCGATAAAGTTTTTATTCCACATGTATCCTCGCGAATTTTTTCTGCCATAAGAGCAATGAGCCCTATCCATCCTTCTGTTTTCTCATTTATTTCCAGAATATCTTGCATTGATACATCAGCATCTATATATTGGCTGAAATAGCTTGCTATTTCCTCCTCAGAAAATTTAAGTTCTTCACTTTGAATCAGCATTGTCTCACAGGATAGATTGATTCGAGGTGTATAGAATTCAGGAATTGTCCTGGATATTACGACGACATGAATATTTTTACTTAAGTGTTCAATTAAAAAATCGAACTGCTCTTGAATCTCTGCATTCTTTATATGGTGAAAATCATCTAAAATAACGAAAAATTCCAAAGCAAAATCCACGGTTTGATTTATAAACAAAACTAAGATATCATTGATACTCCAATAATTATTTAAAAGCAATAAGGAAAGTAAGTTCGATGCAAGCCCAGAATGCACTTTTTCGATTGCCAAGAAAAAATATGTCCAAAATTTTACCGGCTCGTTTTCACCTTCTGATAGTGACACCCATACATAATCTCCTAATATGTGCTTATTATCTAACCATGAACATATTGCCGTTGTTTTCCCATAGCCAGCTGGCGCTATAATTAGGGTTAATTTTATGTCGATTATACAATTCAATTTTTCTTGTAAACGTTCTCTTTGTATAATCATGTTATGCGTTCTTGGCTTTGATAATTTAGTAAGAATAATCCGTTCCATTTTGAACTTCCTTCCTTTGATCAGGTGTAGCCGAATAATTTGTCGCCTCTAATATCCAACCAATAATGACGCGTCCGATAGCCGCACCTAAAAACCAAGCTATATTCATATAACTATGTATCCGTCCTCTATGCGTTGATGGAACGCGTCGTGATATAAAGGGTGCTGAGCCCAACATATTGGCAATTTCTCCAATCGTAAATATAAACATCATCACAAAGAATATACTATATGTTGGTTGATTACAAATAATAATGAAGCTAAGTCCAATACATAATTGACCAACAAAAATCTTAGGAATCTCTCTAAATCGTTGACTAATAAAGGTGATAATCGGTGTAAAGAAAATGACGACAAAAGCATTAAAACTTGACAAAAAGCCAAAATACTTGGAACCTAAATCATCACCAAAAAGGTCTGTCATGTACATGGGTAGGGTATAGGTCCACTGATTGTATACAAATGCTCCCATCTAACACAAATGCAAGACTCAGATGATTTGCAAAAAGCAATCCACCAATTGCCGCCCCAAACATATATCCCAGATTATGCCCTAAATACATTAATGAATATACTTTTTCACGGTCCTTTGGCTTGACGACGTCGATAACTAGAGCATCAAATGCAGGACCTTCGATATTTGCAAACAATCCTGCTATGATGAAGAAAATGACCATCCATATTCCAGGCTCAACAAAGGCACAAAGTATGAAAAAGAATACGGAGATACAATCAAAAGTAATAATCAATCTCTTTCGATTAAATCGATCAGCTAATTTTCCCCCAAGAATATTTGCCGGCAAAAACAAAAAACCAACGATTAAGAAAATATAGGATATCATTGTTGGTGTATAGCCCATTTTATCTTTTAATATTAATGTCAAAAGCGGCCAAATAAATGCCCCCATATTTGTAATCATGCGTCCTAGAAAGAGAACATATGCAAACTTTGATAATCCTTTGTATTGAGAAAATATTGCACTTATTCTTTTCATCTTTTTTCCTTTTATTCTATTGCTTTACTTTTAATTTAATAACCCGCTCTGGTTTTATCACATTGAACTAAGTATAAATGATTATTGTTTAGTAATTATTTAACAAACCTTTAGATTTCATTAAGATTGTTAATACATTCATTTTTATCGTTCTTCCAAATCAATACTATTTGACAAGAGCTGCTGCATCATTCGGCGTCCCATTTTCAATTCTTCATCGTCAATATTTTTAAATGTATTTTTCATAAATTCCATACCTTTTGGGCTTGTTTTATGCCAAAATTCTTGACTATATGGCGTTAAAGTTAGACGTATAGCTCTTCCGTCTTTCTTGTCTTTTTCCAAATACATAAGATTTTTATTCTCTAACTTTAAAGCAATCTGCTTTACGTTTTGATATGATGTTCCCATAATCTGTGCAGCTTCTTTCAACGTTGGTGGTTCATCAAAAAAACTGTCAACAATAGTCGATAAAAACCACTGTTTACTCGTTACATCATATTCTTCTAATTCTCTATCTAACAACGTACTCAATTTATTGGCAATAACAAATAATGATCCAAAAACAAACATTGAATCTTCCATTTCATTAAAATCTTTCATATCATTTTCCTTTTCTGGCATTTTCCTCAATAATTACGAGCAAATACATAATACATTATGCATTTGCTCGTGTCAAGATAATATTATGCTGATAATTCAACTTCTAAGACCTTTTTCTAATACGTTGCAGATTTTTATAAGAACATCTCCGTAATTGGCTTCAACGCTAAGCGGATATTGATCAATATTCATGGTCACGGATGTGAGAATAAATGCTACAATATCTACATCAATATCCTCTCTAAAGTCTTTATTATGAATATAGACCTTAATAATTTTTTCGAACAGTTCCATCGTATCCGGAATCATATCTGAAAGGATTTCTTTTTTTACGTCTTGCGAAGTTTCATTTAAAAAACGTTCTTTAAGTCCAAGCATGGATGCATCTTTTGTCTCAAACCGACTCGCTCTTTGAATCATTCGGAGAATAAGTTCCGAAAACTTTAGGTGTTTTGATTGTTCGAGTTCATCAAAGAGCTCTTTCTTCTTATCAACACCTAGGTCACTAAACATATATTTGAACAAGTCATCTTTGTTGTCAAAATATTGATAAAAACTTCCTTTTGGTATATTGGCAAGAGCGACAATAGAGTCAATGGTTACAGCTTTATAATGCTTTTCAGAAAAAGCTTTTTTGGCAGCTTCAAGAATTCGTCTTTGTTTTTCTTCCGGCAAATTGTAAAATGTATCTTTTGGCATATGTTTCCTCCTACTTTGAGTAACTTAATAAACAAAAAGCCCTAATAAAATGAATACAATCGACATCAATAGTACCGAAATCGTAAGTCGCATTTTCTTTTTTGGATTGTTTAGAGTGTTTGAAGCAAATGTTCTGAATTTTTCATAGTTAAACAATAAGGCGGATATTTTCACGAGGGTCAATGACAAGATTGTCGCAATAATCCAACTTCCCTTTACATTTAATGAAAAGACTTTGTACCACGTTAGAAGCACGAGTAAAACTCCGATTATTGCAACTCCGTAAATCCATTTGGGTTTTTTCTTTGAATACGCGTGATTCATTTCCCATCGATTCCATTTGTCGCCAAAGCCAACCATGAGGATTCGAGTAATGATACCTAAAGTAGCCCAAGCGAAACATAAATAACTAAAATAATTAAAATCCATTGATAACATCTCCTTTGTAATATGACTATTAGTCATATTATAGTCTGTCATTTAAACTCTGTCAATTATTTTATATTCTTGTACTTATACAATTGATTAACAACATTAAGCAACATAAATCGAATTCCTTTTCTTTCAAATGAAGAGTCATTAAAGCATCCAATGATATATGCATCTTTTTCTTGATGATAAAACATAAACGAACCTGTTACCCCTAAAACCCCCCAGGAATTAAATTTTTTAGGCATTAACAAAGGCACAGTTTTAATCTTCCAAATCCCGTATCCATAATCAATTCCAACCCCAAGTCTAACACAAGCATTCTTCATTTCTTCAAGAGTATTTTTTGTTACTATTTTATAGTGTACTAAAGCTTTCATGAATTTAAGCAAGTCTTCACTAGTAGCCACTACACCTCCCCCGGCGTAGTCAAGACTAGCATACCCCTTAATATCATTTAATCTGGTTTCACGGATAAAAAAGTCGGCAGTAGGAAACTGAGACTTTTCTGCCGGATCTGAATATTGATTCATATATGAGTGTCTCATGTCAAGCGGTTCAAAAATATATTTCGTTAATGTTACATGAAATGGTTCACCTGTAATGTTTTCGATTATTAAACCAAGTAAATGGTAATTTGTATCTGTATATTCAAATCCTTTACCTGGAGGAAAATGAGGTCTTCCATTTTCTTTCACCCATTCTATTGCTTCTCTAGGTGTTATAATTAGATTTTTATCCTTAATAAGTTCATCCAATAGAGCCCAAAAATTGTCAGTCAATCCCGATGTTTGATTTAGCAGATGTTTAATTCTAATCTCATCAGTATAGTCCTTCCCTTTGTATATATGCAAATTATTCAGCACTCCATACTCCAAGTATTCAGTAATTTTATCATCATATGACAGCTTTTTCTTGTCTACTAATATACCAATAATTACTGCAGTAAATAACTTACCTACGCTAGCCATATAGATTGGTTGCTGGGGGTTGGCGGGCATATTATTCGTAAATCCTTCTGCAATATTTATATGAACACCGTTTCTTTCCGAATGAACTAATAAATAAGCATTTTTAATTTTACTATCTTTTTGCACTTGTTTTCTAAATGAATTTTCTACTGATGCTGTCAAATTATTTATTTTCATTCTCAATTCTCCTTTACATAGAAAATTCTTGTTTTTCTTTCTTACAAAGTCGCATGATTGTATCTTTTCCTGTAATAAGTGCAACAGGCAGACCACCAGGAGGCTGTAACCATTGACCACTCAAAACCAAATTATTAAGGCCTCTGATTTGTCCTGTGTGGGCCAGTGACTTGCCTTTTAGTGTGGGCCAAAAAGCCATAAAAGCACCGCGATAAGCATTACAATATTGTTTATAGGTTTGCGGACTGGCCACATCAAGTAACTTAAGCCTGCCAACCATCTCTGGAAAACGCACTTCCATGGATCTGATTACCTCCTGCCCTATTCGCTTCTTTTCTTTATTGTAAGCTTCCTTATCTTGTGCCATTCTTTCCCAATTTTCTAGTTCTGGCTCAAACTGGTTGATGGCAACAGTAATCGCTGTATAGCCCACAGGAGCAAACTCAGACTCGTAACCGTAATGAGTCATTTGTAAATATTCTGTCGGTTTTCGGTTCTGTTCTATCGCCAATGCGTCAACAGGAAATTTAAGTGTCCTTGGCATTTCCTGCATAGTACCCTCGTAACCAACCCCCACATAAATATTAGAAGCTAATGGGTATTTATCCGGATTTCTGAATCTCTTCTGAAATTTTGGATCGAGGTACTCTCCCTTAAGCAATTTATCATACAACACCTTTGCATCGCAGGCTGCAATAAAATAGTCGGCTACAAAAGTTTTACTATTACTACAGGTCACTTTCTTCACTAAATCTCCTTTGATTTCTAACTCCATTGCCTCACAGGAAGTCTCAATATTTCCACCGAGGGCAAGATACTTTTCTTCCATCCGCCTTGCAAGAGCCCTTGAACCCCCTGAAGGAATAGAAGATTGGCCTCCCGTAAAAGTTCCGAGCGGAAAAATTATCGATACAGCACTGTAATCACCTTCAGGCATGAAGGAGGACAATGCTTTTTTAAGCGCCGGATGTTCAAATTTACCCGCCAGATCCTGAACACTTAATCTACTGTATTTCTGCAAAACCGGGCCAACATCTTTCATCGAAAGCATATACTTAATCTTTTCAATCAAATTCATCATATCCATTGGTTTCTCGACGGGAAAATCAAACGCATGCAATTTTCTGATATCATTACAGAATTCTTCAATCATCTCTTTATCTTTTGGTGATATTTCCAGCCAGCTTGCTTTTAATCTATCAAGATCTCGGTAAAAATGAACTGTCACGCCTTCATACTCAAAAGCCATGAAGCTTTCAGGCTCATAAATTTCCACTTCTTCAAGGGCACCTACAGTGTTCCATAATTCTCGGATGGAGGTTCCTTCTTTTGTCCCTACTAGCCAATGGATGCAACCATCAATATGATAACCCTGTCGATCCCAGCCAGTACATTCTCCACCTAAAGTATGGTTCTTTTCCAAAATAACGCTGTCAAAACCATTTTTTTGAGCAAATATACCTGCGCTTAACCCCGCGACTCCTCCACCAATAATGACAATTTTCTTCATTACAAATCCTCCTTTCTTTTTATTTGTTCTGCTAGCAATACGTCCTCTCCCACCTCCATAAGCAACTTGTCAAGCTCTTGATGGTCGAGCCATGAAGGGATATGGCCGTTGGCCACCATAACTGAAAGTCCCATCTGAAAGATTCGTAATTTCAGTAACAAGCGTTTCCGTTCCTTAATCGTCCAGCCTCGCATAGCTTCATCTTCAGCCATTGCCTCAAGCAAGGTACTCTCTATTGTTTCATAAGAACTCATATATGGATTAGGCTGTATTGCTAACTCCCGAAACAATATCGGATACTCATGAGCAAATTCCAAACTGGCTTTTCCAATCTTTTCAAACATACTTTGTCCTTTTTGCTTTGCAAACAATTCATCCGATATAATAAACACCTGTTGTACGACAGCTTTTACCAAATCATCAATAGTATCAAAATTAACATAAATTGGAGCGACCGAACAGTTAAGCTGATTCGCCACACTTCGAGCAGTAATTCCAGAGAAGCCCTTTTCCTTAGCGATTTCTAAAGCAGCATCCATAATAGCGTTTTTATCAAATTTAGTTTTTGGTGGCATATTAATATCTCCTTACACTATATTATATAACTTAAGTTATATAATATAGTGTAATACTACCATTGGATATTTGTCAAGTGGTATTTGAATAAATCTTTGTATTTCCGATTTGGTAGAATGTCTTATATCCCTATTTTAATCATTTCTTCTGAGACTTTATGTATTCTTTCTTCCATCTTCTCTTCTTCAAATTTTGATAATACCATGGTATTGATAATCTTACCATCGCTTAAGAAAAAAACTTTTTCTGACATAGCGGCAACTTTAACGTCATGAGTGACTAAAACTATTGTCGTTCCCCTTGCATTAATATCGAGTAAAATCTTCATAATTTCCTGTGATGCCATTGAATTGAGCGCACCTGTCGGCTCATCTCCAAAGATAACACTTGGATTATTAATAAGAGCTCTGCAGATGCTTGCTCTTTGTAGCTACCCACCAGAGACTTGAGTAACATCGCGCATTGCCGGTAAAATAATGTTATCCAAGAGATTTAGATTTTTTAGGAAGATCGGCTGCTGGAATACAAATCCCATACGCGTTCTTCTTAGATCTGCCAACGTATCTTCTTTCAACTTCGTCAAAGCGTGCTCCTCAAAAAAAACATCTCCGGAATCAACTCGGTCCATTCCACTCAGCGCATACATCAAGGTTGATTTTCCTGAACCAGAGGGTCCCATAATGGTTACAAATTCACCTTTATGAATTTCAATGGAGACATCATCTAATATCGTTCTTTTTTCCTCATTGTGACCAAATTGTTTGCTTATTCCTTTTCCATATACTATGTTCATCTTTTACTTCCAAATTTACACCTCAAATGTTTTTCTTATAAAATCCAAACTACCACTTTTGCAGCCTAATAACCGTTCTAAATTGTAAATAAATCCATTCACTTTTTTTCTCAAGTCTCTGTCCAAATAATCTGAATCAACCTCATCAAAAGCTGTATTTGCATAAATTAAAATCATCTCAACACACTCATATGGATAAGCCGTTTTAAAAACGCCTTCTTCAATTCCTTCTAAAATAACCTCAGTAAGTATAGGTGTAATTTTTTCAACAATCATCTTTTCGATACGTTGATGCATCAATGCATTTTCCGGTCGATGAATATGGGCCACCAGTTCTTGTTCCTGCTCTTCTATTTTAAGGGACATGATGATATTAAAAATCCGTTCAAATACTGATTGCATTTTGTCGTCGGCAATATTTTCCGCTCTTCTAACGAGCTCATCACCTTGTCTTACAATAATTGCATCCATAATTTCTTCTTTACTTTTAAAATGATAGTATAGTGTTCCTCTTGCAATGCCAACTGCTTTAACAATCTCATTGGTATTGGTTTGATTATATCCTTGCTTCATAAACAAATCTTTAGCGACATCTAATATTTCATTTTTTCGTTCATTGGCTTCTTTTACTGTTCGCAAATTAACACCTTCCTTACATATAAGTACGTATTTTTCTAACCGACTGACAGCCTGTCAGTAAGGTAATTATATATGAGCAAAGTATATATTGTCAATACTTTGCTCATTAAGGTTGGATTAGAAATATGCTAAAACTCCTTGTACCTTACTCCGTGTTTATCAATTTTTTGAATTATCCGCATCTCTTCTCCTGTCGGCATTGGAAGAATTGCGACATTATCTGTGTTCACTCTAAATCCTGTTTGTTTAACAACTTCTTCTATGCTTGTTAAAGGACTAATTGCTTCTAGTTGAAGTCTTCCGTCTTGATATTTAAAAACGGATAGAGGCGTTATAATACGATCGATATTTCCTTTTGTCGTCACAAAATCAACACGCTCTACAAAGGTTCTTGGATCATGTTTGCTTCTCCAGATGAGGGCACGCTTAACTGTCGGTATTAATACAGCACTTCCCGCACCACCTGGTAAACGCACTTTAGGTTTTTTGTAATTACCAATAACAGATGCATTGACATTTCCATAAACATCAAACTGAACCCCGGATAAAAAGGCGACGTCAAGTCCCCCCCGCATGGATAAGTCAAATATCTCTTCTAATGGAAAGACCGCTTCCGAACGGGTGTATTGTTCATGTCCAGCCGAGGAATAGGGGGAGAGCTGCTGGGCTAATGGATTAACCCCTCCAGGTATATTCAAATAGGTTAACTCTTTTGCGTGCATTGCTTTTGCCAATAGTATAGCTACCATGGGAAGTTGAGAAGATACACCATGGAACACTTTTTCCTTATCTCTTAACAAGTGGGCAATCGTTACCACCATGATATCTGCCGGATGTATTTCTTTTGCTGGACTCATTACCATGAAAACCCACCACCTTTCCCTTGATCTTGAACACGATATGTGTCTAAATATTGATCAAAACTTATGTCGTCTTTTTCCTCTAAAAAGTTTCGAATTATTTTGTCTTCAATGTCATATTTTCCAGGCAAATCTCCCGGAGCACTTCCACGCGGCATAACCACAATGGCTTCAACTAAAAATCCGGGAATGGCAACATTTTCTTGGTTCAATCGAATTTGTGCTTTTGAAATTATTTTTTCTGTTGACAGAATAATTCGCTTTGAAGCTCTCGACATTAATACATCATCGAACTTAGGACCTTCAATAATGGCGTTCCCCTCTTCATCACAAGCATTTACATGAATAATCGCAACATCAGGAATAATCGCTTTCACAACAGTAATTTCTTGCCCACTAAAGGGGTCACAAACTTTATCAAAGTAGCTATTAACTTCAATCAAGTCACTAATCATTAATCCGCGTACCGGCATAAAAGGTACTCCGATTTTTGCTGCATTTAGGGCACTAATCACCGTATAACAGGCATGTTCATTGGCTCTAATTTCACCGTTTTCAGCTGCTTTACGATAATAGGTTGCCAATCCATACTCTGTCTCATAACTGATAAAACCGGCATCAACACTCTCAACACACCCCGCGCGCACAAGCACATCAACATCGTGAGCTCCGGCCGTCTTAACTAGTTTTAAATTCTGTTTTTTTTGCCTTGCCACTTCACGAACTAATCCCATAGGGGAACGATGCAATACATTCCCACCAATAGCCAGACAGTTTCCATTTTCTATTGTAGCAACTGCTTTTGAACACGATACAATTTTTTTCATAGTTCCTCCTATTTCATCGCATTGCATGCAACATGCATAGCATCCCAAACTTCTGCAAAAGGTGGAGCATATCCAAAATCGACCCATCCCATTTCATCGACAGTTATCTTTGTATGAATTGCCAATGCAAATGTATTAATGCGTAATGCAGTTCCTGAATATCCAACAGCTTGAGCACCTAAAATTGTCCGTGTTTTTTGGTCAATCACAAGTTTAATCTTGATTGGCTGAGGATTTGGATAATACGGAGCATGATTTAGCGCCTTGATCGTAACCGTTTTATAGGAAAAGTTTTCCATTATCGCTTCTTCTTCCGAAAGTCCTGTTTTAGCTCCTTCCATATCGCACACTTTGATCATTGAAGTTCCTAGCGCTTGGGTAAATTCCGCTTTTTCACCACAAATAATTGCACCCGCCATTTTACCTTGCTTATTCGCATTGGTTCCAAGTGGTATATAATTGTTGCTATGTTTTTTTACTTGATGATATACCGTTGCACAATCTCCTGCTGCATAAACATTTTTTACATTCGTCTTCATTTCAGGCGTAATCATTACCGCACCATTTCTTGCACGTTCGATTTGTGTATTTTTCAAAAAACCTGTATTGGGGCGTACACCAACACAGACTAGGACTAAATCTGCAACATATTGGTTTTTATCCGTATACACATAAACTTGTTGTTCATCAATTTTCTCCAAGTATTCCACACGTTCATTACATCGAACACTGGCCCCATTTTTCTTAAGCTCTGTTTCTAAATCAAATGCCATCTCTTTATCTAAATGGGGTAAAATTTGATTTTTAAATTCAATCAATGTCACATTTTTCTCTAGTCCTAGTGCTGCTTCCACTAGCTCAACGCCAATAAATCCTGCTCCAATAATCACCACATTATTTAAATCTTTATTTTTAATAATTGCTTTTATATTTTTGCCATCCTCAATTGTAGATAATGTTTTTACAATTGGATGATTAATCCCTTCCCAATCAGGAACAATGGGGCTTGCTCCTGAAGCTATCAACACATTGTCATAATGATCGACGTATACATTTCCTGTCGATAGATCTTTTACTGTAACACTCTTTTCGACTTCATTTAAAGAAATGACTTCATGAAAAAGATGGATATCCATTCCCATTTTTTCAAATTGGGGTTTTGTACGAATTATCATTTTATTCTCATCTACGATTTCATCACCTACATAATAGGGCAATCCACAAGCGCCATAGGAAAGCGTACCTCCTCTTTCATAAACAACAACTTCTGAGTCATAACGCATACGGCGTATTTTACTTGCTGCGCTCATACCTGCCGCAACACCACCTATAATAATTGTCTTCATTTTGCACCTCCTATAGTCCTTTCATCAATAGTTTAACTAACTCATCTTGAGTAAACTGAACAGGACTTGTCACCCTACACGGGTCTTCTAACGCTTTTATTGCAATATCATTTAAGTCTTCTTTTTGAACGCCTATTGTAGATAAAGAATTTGGAATATTTAATTTGGTATTCATCATTTTTATTTTGTTGATGACGCCATATCCAGACATTGGTGCTTTTAATGCCTTCGCGATAATACTCAAACGGTTTGTGCTGTTTTTCTTCACAAGGGCATCAATCACTATTGGTAATAAAACTGCATTACACAAGCCATGAGGCAAATGATAACGACCACCTAGTTGATGGGCTATGGCATGGACATATCCTAATGACGCATTGGAAAAAGCAACACCTGCCATAAATTGAGCTTGCGCCATATATTCTCGCGCCTCAGCATTTGTTCCATCTGCATAGGCTTCCATTAAATAATCTGCAATTAATTCGATTGCTTTTATTGCATATGCATCGGTTAATGGATTGGCTTCAACGGATAAGTATGCTTCAATCGCATGTGTTAAGGCATCCATTCCTGTTGCTCCTGTTAAAGATGGTGGCATAGATATTAATGTTTTAGTATCATTAATCGAAATTGAAGGAATTAGAGCATCATCAATAATCGCTAATTTCACCTTTTCTTGAAGATCAGAGATAATTGCAAACCGAGTCACCTCCGATCCTGTTCCTGATGTAGTATTGACAGATACAATCGGTATAACTTGATGCTGAATTTTATTGACGCCTACAAACGCTTTAATTGACTTATCTGTTCCACGTAATAAGGCGACGCCTTTTCCCAAATCATGTGCCGAACCACCACCTAGGGTTAATATAAAATCACACTCAGCATCTTCTATATAAAGTTTTGCTTGTTCAACTAGCTCAATACTTGGATCTGCTTTTGTTTGATTAAAAACCTTAAATTTTATTTTCCCTAGTGAAAAGACATTTAGTATTCGTTGATAAGCATCACTTTCACGCATATATTTGTCAGTAATTATGAATGCACTTTTCCATTTTTTCTTATCTATTTCATTAAGCAATTGTTCGATTGCTTGCTTTCCAAACAGGTTAATTGTCGGTAAGTTCAAATGCATACTCTCACGCTCCTTCATCTGAAAGACGATTGTTCAAAACTTCCGTTAAAAGGGTGATTGCTTCCGGTAAAAAAGGCGTGCTTGGCAATGGTTTTGCTTTTTCAATCATTTTTTTAGTCACTAAATACCAGGGATATCGATCTTTATCCTCTATAAAATTACTTAATCGCGTTGGATTACCGCATTTTCGACCGATTTCTTTGTCTACATTTTTATCTGTTAATTTCTCAATCACTTTAACTGCCGTGCTTTTATGTTTGCTCTTTGCATTCAATCCAAATGACCATGTCACATTCCATGATTCTTTAAGTGCCGCAAAACCAATTTGTTCAGGTTCCACACACGCATCACTCATAACCGCTCCTAATTGGCCACCCCAAGTTACTGCCATATCAACTGTCCCCGATTGTATACTTTTTCTGACTTCGTCGTTTCCAAATGTTCGCACTTGAGGGTTACAATATTTCATCGCTTTTTTATAAAGATTAAGAACGTGGTCAATTTCCTTATCCTCTATCTTTACCTTTCCTGATTTACTAATCGGGGAGATATTTAAAGCCCTAAAATATGGTAAAACATCTAAAAAAAGTTCTGATGGGTGAGCTTTAAGTGTAAATTGATTTTTTGCTTCTTGACGATCTAAGTAGTCAAGAATATCTAAAATACTCATCACATCTCCGACTTGTATATTTAACCGATTTTTTCGATATACTAAAATGTGTCCATCGCAAAACGACGGATATAAATATTGCGCTTTATTATAAAACATCTCTCTCTTTATCGATTCCAATATGTCATCTAATTGTCCGCCACTCCCATTTTGATACAATGGAGATAGGTAACCTTCTTCTACAAAAAAAGGTAACCATAAATGTCCAGCTACCATAACGATATCATATTCATCTTTTTCAAATGCATCCATTAATTCTTTATAGTATTTATCAAAAGAAAATATATGCAGTTCAATTTGAATATTGAATTCTTTTTCTATCGGTTTAATAATTTCATTCACTTTTTCTTGATATGTATATACTGCCGGATCACCTACTCCTAATATACGAATAGTTTCCATTTGATCACCTCACGACTTCTTCTAATATCCAGGGTTCAACATTGGTTAATATTTCTCCGCATTGGATAGACGCTTTGACGCCACGAATATCTGCAATACTACCCGATAAAATAACGACCGAATGTCCTTCTAACACCTCTGTATGTTTGAATTGAACAACACTTACATCAAAACGATGTAATAACATATTACATAACTCAAAGGCTTTTGCATGACTATTTTGTTGGAAAATAATGACATTTTCGACTTTATCTTGCAGGCATGATTCTTCATTAAATACAGGGACCATAAGAGAATGAATTTTCCCCATCCACCCAATGTCAAAAAGGCCTTCTTGCTCCATACCTATCTCCATAGCATATTCAATGCTTCCATGTTCTCCCTGCATTATAATCATATATTTTGCCCCAGGAAAAATCTTCGCTTGTATATATGTAAGCTTGACACCCTTTACAATATCATTGAGAACTTTCATTCCTTGAGGTATCGTTGAATACTCTAAAATGCCAATAGCTCCTTCTTGCTTGAACAAATGCCTTCACCACCTTACATTTTCATTAATCACTCATCAACAATACCAATAATAATAGCATCAATGGGTTGCTTAATATCATTATTCATAGCATATATGGTATTATGTCCTTCGGTAATAATAACATTATCGCCGATTCCTGCTCCGATTTGATCCACTGCTATAATCGTTTCTTTTGATTCTAATTCCACTCTCATAAATTTTGAACCCACCAGAGTTTGATGTTTTTTGGTCGAAACAATATTCCCAATTACTTTTCCAATGCGCATTGTATCACTTCTTTCTTTAACATTCTAAGGCAATAAAACTGTTGCTATGTCACCACTTTGAACACGAAATGCATTCCCATCATCCGTATCAATATGTAGCTCTAAAACATAATTTTCATGAACTTTGCAACTGACATGATCCATGCGCCCTGCTTTTTCTTTTCCAAGCAGAACCGATACTTCATCACCGGATTTTATATTCATTCGGTTGGCATCCTCAATAGAAAGATGTAAGTGTCGTGTTGCAATAATACATCCGTTTTTAATTGTCACACTACCTTGGGGACCTATGAGAGTAACTGCTTCAGAATTATCAAGATTTCCGGAGTTACGAACAGGCGGTTTTAACTTTAGTTGACGGGCGTCTGTTGCTGATATTTCAACTTGAGTCGCTTCGCGCTCCGGACCAAGTATACGCACACGATTGATTTGATTTTTTTTTCCTTGATGCTCTGTCATTAAGGTCACTGTTTCTTGACACGCATATTCTCCGGTTTGCTTTAGATCTTTTAATTTATTTAACATGTAGCCTTTGCCAAACAAAATTTCCACGTCATGCTTTTTTAAGTGCACGTGCCGATTGGATATTCCAATAGGCACGGCATATTGATAACCTTGCTCTTCTGTTATCTGTTGAAGCACTTTTGTTGTAACTAGGGCAATATAGCCTTCACTGACTTGCATAATAACTTACATTTTAGGCAAAATTGATGCCATGTTGTTATGTGGACGTGGAATCACATGAACAGCAATCAATTCTCCCAATCTTGATGCAGCTTCTGAACCGGCTTCTGTTGCCGCTTTTACAGCACCTACATCTCCTTGAATAGTTATCGTAATTAATCCGGATCCAATTTTTTCCATTCCAACAAGTTCTACTTCTGCCGATTTCAACATATTATCAGCAGCTTCTAGGGCCGCTGTCAAACCTCTCGTCTCTATAAAACCAATTGCATTTCCCATAATTTTTTTTACCTCCTGTGGTGATTTTGTCGTTGGTTTCGTTTTTTTTACCGTGTTTTCACTCATTGAAAGACTCCTTTTTCAAAATACTCCATTAATGCATCTGGCGGATTCGCAATAACTTCAGCCACTTTCAATAACGTTGTCTCTTGATACGTCTTTTTGATTTGATCCATCGCAAGGCTTAAATCGGACACACTACCCTCAAAAACAATGGTAATGAGTCGGCCTCCTAGAGCTTTCTTATGATGAATGATATCGCAATTCACCGTTTTCATAATCAAATCACTTGCCATGTATCCATTAACAAGATTTTGGATCTCTATAATCCCTATCGCCATATCTTATTTCAGCACCGGCAAAATTTTAATCAAATCATCGTGAGGTCTTGGAATGACATGAACGGCTACTAATTCACCTAATCTACTTGCTGTCTCCGCGCCTGCTTCTGTAGCAGCTTTTACCGCACCTACTTCTCCTTTCACAATAACTGTAATTAATCCAGATCCGATTTTTTCTGTGCCTACTAATTCAACTTGAGCCGTTTTTAACATATTATCTGCCGCTTCTAATGCTGCTGTAAGTCCTCGCGTTTCTATGAATCCTATTGAACTTCCCATCTGCTTTCCTCCATTCATTACTTTCATAATTATTTTGAACTTTCAATTAATTGTTGTATCCCCGGATGTGGGTTTGCAATAACTGATTGTATAATATCTTCTTTTTCGTTGTATCTTAATGCAATGTTATATCCTAAATCAATCGCTGCTTTGACTTGATCAAGACTTCCTCTGAATTTGATTTGGGCCTGAAGCGGTATTTTTTCAAGAACGGCTACTGCCGGCTTATTAATATTGATGGCTACAACATGTATATCCATGTTTTGATAAATTTCACTAATCACAATGAGTGCTGTTGCATATCCACATACCTCTAACATACCTAATGCATTTCCTTTTTTAGATGGAGTATTCATATAATCCTAAACCCATCAACAAGTACACAATGCCGTGCTCTCGTAAAGTTCTTTGCTGTTGTAATGCCTTCGCCTGTGGGGCCAGCTATTGTAAAACTAACAACGGATTCACTCTCCACGCCAATTCCTGCCAGAGAAGGTGCATTTTTTACAAATATTGTTGTATTAACTGCTTTTGCATAATACGTTATATTATCAATATTTTGTGAATGACAAACGGCTGTATGTCGATTTCCATGTTCTGCTTTCACCGCATAATCGACACCTTGCTTAAAATTATCCACACGCACAATCGGTAATACCGGCATTAGTAATTCCAATTGTACAAAAGGATGTTCAAATTCAGTCTCACAAATAATGCACTTTGGTTTTTGATTATAAGATATGTTTAATGCATCCAAATATTTATATGCATCTTTTCCAACCCATTCTTTACGAACGTGGGAACCATCTTGGTCTTCAACTGTGATTAATTCTTTTAACGCTTCAAGCATCTCTCTTTGAATTAAATAGGCGCCTTCTTGAACCATAGATTCTATAAGTTCATTCGCAACTTGGTCAACAACAAATACTTCTTTTTCTAAAATGCATACAATATTATTGTCAAACGAATGCCCCGTAATAATATCAAGAGCTGCTTTTTTTATGTTTGCCGTTTCATCAACCACAACGGGGGGATTCCCCGCACCTGCTCCAATCGCTTTTTTTCCTGATTTTAACAATGCTTTTACTAGTCCCGGACCACCTGTACCAACTAGCATATTTACTTTTGGACATGATGCCAAGACCGAAAGTGATTCCATTGTTGGATTTTTGACCATCGTTATTAGATTATCGGGTCCACCTAAATTAATAATAAGTTTGTTGATTTGTGATACGGTATAAGCACAAACATTCTTAGAACTTGGATGCACATTAAATACCACCGTATTTCCGGCTACTAACATAGCTATCGTGTTACTAATCACTGTTTCTGACGGATTGGTTACTGGCGTCGTTGCACCAATGACTCCAAATGGTGCCTCTTCAATAATTGCAAGTCCCGTATCACCACTTTGCGCTTTTGTTTCTAGAAGCTCTGTGCCTGGGGTGCGTGCTGCTAATTCATGTTTTTTTATTTTATCTTCATAATTTCCTAGTCCGGTTTCTTCAACAACTCTTTTTGCAAGATCATATTTCTCTTTTAATGTCCATTTTTTTATACTATCTATAAAGCGTTGTCTATCTTTAATTGTGTAGTGGCTAAATTGCTGATTCGCCTTCTGTGCGGCATCAATCGCATCTTCCATTTTATCAAAAACGCCTATTTGATTTTCCGGAGACGTGAATATTTCCGATTTCATTATGGGTTTATCTATAAGATCCGCCGGGTTTTCCTGACGCATTGTTTGTTTAATAATTTGGCTCACCAGTTGCTGAATTTCTTTTTCACTGATTTGCATCCTTTCACCTCCCACGTAATTGTTTCATGACTTCATTGGTAATGGCCTTGGCTAATTCAACTTCGCTATAATCTTTGACTTCTTCATCCGCCTTGGGTGCTTGTGCCTGGTCGACATAGGCCGGCTTGCAAGCCGGCACACCACCGGATGCGACGCCAATTTTTTTGCGAATATCTAATAGTGCATCAATTTCACTACAGTTAAACTCTCTCGGGTCTCCGATTTGTTTAACATACAAAAGAATTTTTCCATAGTGTTCAACGGATTCCATACGGAAGAAGGCTTCTCGAAGGTCTCTTCCCCATGTTAACAGACCATGATTGGCTAACAATACCGCATTGTAGTCCCGTACATAAGGTTTGATGGATTCAGGGACCTCCTTGGTGCCCGGTAGGGCAAAATCTGCCACTGGAACCACACCTAGATTCACCACTGCTTCTGCTAAAATCGGTGTCTCCATCGGCACTCGCGCTACAGCAAATGCCGTTGAAATCGGTGGATGCGCATGTACGACTGCCTGAATCTCAGGGTTGGTCTTGTATACTTGTATATGCATCTTGACTTCCGAGGAAGGCTTACCTCCACTTAGAATTTCACCATCCAAGGTCATCTTTACGATTTCATCCGCTTTCATACCGCCTTTTGACACAGCTGTCGGGGTAACCAAGAGGGTATTATCGTCGAGCTTGACTGAGATATTCCCATCATTGGCTGCCACAAATTCTTTATCATATAATTTTTGACCCACATCACAAATGGCATTGCGAATCTTGATTTCATTCATATATGTACTCATAGGCATCTCCTATTCAAACAATTTCTTCAAGTTCTCCTTATAAGGTGGACGAACAATTCCCTTCTCTGTTATAATAGCTGTGATGTACTTTGCATCAGTTACATCAAATGCAGGATTGTAGGCTTTAACTTCTTTTGGAGCTGTTCTTCGGCCAAAACCATTACCGATTTCTTCTTCATCACGAAGTTCAATTTCTATGTCATCACCTGTTTCTGTATTCATGTCAATGGTGGATGTCGGTCCAAGGATATACATCGGAATTCCATATTCTTTGGCGAGGATTGCAACTCCTGATGTACCGATTTTGTTTGCCGCATCTCCATTGGCTGCAATACGATCACAACCAACTAAAACCGCGTCAATTTTTCCTTCTTTCATAACAAGGGAAGCCATATTATCACAAATAACGGTTACATCCAACCCGGCTTTGTATAATTCATAAGCCGTTAATCTTGATCCTTGAAGTAAGGGTCTTGTCTCATCCGCATAAACTTTAAAGTTATATCCTTTTTCATGTCCCAAGTACATTGGCGCTAATGCCGTTCCAATACCCGATGTCGCTATCCCTCCGGCATTACAATGGGTAAGTAAGCCCATATTTGGTTTTAGTACTTCTAAGCCGTATTCTCCAATGGCTTTTCCCATTGCCTGATCTTCTTCAAATACTTTTTCACTTTCATCCAATAAGGCTTTTTTCATTTGTTCAATAGTTGCACTGTTTGCTTCCTCTTCTTCAAATCGAGCTTGCATACGATCTAATGCCCAAAACAAATTAACTGCCGTTGGACGACTCGTCGCCAAATACTCTTTGCTTTCATAGAATTCTTTTTTGAATGTTTCAAAATCATCTGTGTCCATTTTATTCATACACACATAGAGTCCATATGCCGCGGCCACTCCAATTGCTGGAGCGCCACGAACACGTAACATCTTAATTGCTTCAAATATCTTCTCACGTTGATCCAAATAGAGAAACACCTCTTCATTTGGTAATAAGGTTTGATCAATAAGCTCTAACTTTGTCTTATCTTCGTTCAATTTTGCCGGAATAACTGTAGTTATCATTTCATCATCTCCTATAAATATTTTTCAATCAAACGAAGATATTCTTCGCCGGTAACAATTTCTGCTCTATTTTTAATAAGTATTTTTGCTAAATGTAAATTTTCTTTTTTTGCTTTAATCCTTTTCTCATCATTGGCAATGCCATCGAGATCTTTCACATGAGCAAATCCAACGGTACGACGAACCATTTCACATCCGGCCACACCTGCTGTATTAACAAGAACGTCATTAATGTAATATTCTTTAAAACCTTTGGATTTTGCCATTTTATCCCTTACAACCTCGTCCCAAAGTTCAAGTGCTTTTGACTTGAACATATCGACAACATCTTTTATCGCATCTAACAAAAATTTCTCATGTTTTGAACGAAGTTGGCCTTCTTCTAATGACGCTTTTGTCGAAATATAATTCATGATCAAGTTAGCAATTAAAGCGCCTATGTCATAAGCCATGGGCCCATAAAATGCAAATTCCGGATCTATAACTTTAGTCGATTCTTGATTGACAAAGATACTGCCCGTATGTAGATCACCATGAAGCAGAGCCTGTGCATTGTTCATAAAATCAAATTTTAATTTTGCCACTTCGCGCGCTAATTCCTCATCCTCCACAATTTCTTCTTGATGGAACTTTACCAGTGCTTCTTCCATATCATTTCGCGCACCTACATGAAATGGTTCAGTATAAACTAAGTCTTCAGTAATTTCACATAACTCGGGATTAATAAAGGACTTTACACTTTCTTTTTTTGCTTTATGGTCCATGACAACATCTGAAGTTAAGAGAAGTGTTTTAACTAAAAAATCACTAATTTGCTCTGCAAAATTCGGATATTGAATATAGTCTAAAAGGCCATAGCGCATAATAATGTAGTTATCCAAATCTTCCATGGCCATACAATACATATCTGTATCATAGAAGTAGACTTTAGGAACTAAACCATCCGTCAAATCATATTCAATGTTTAAAATATGGGTTTCGATTTCTCCTCGACCAATATCGAGAGGCCAATCCTCTCCCGCTGCTCTGACGTAAGGTAGGGCTTGTTTAACAATAAGACTTTTATTATTTTTGGTATCTTTTACCCTAAAGACAAGATTTAGGTTTCCGTCACCAATTTCATTGCAGGCATATTCTGCATCCGGAGCAAAGAAATCCATTTTATTGTTCACATATTCAACAACTGTTTTTTCGTTTAATTCTACATATTTACTCATGACAATCTCCTCTCAACATTAATCTTTCTTCCTATAATATGTTAATCCTAAGGCGACAATTAATACAATCCCTTTAACAATATCTTGGGAATAGTATGGAAAATCCATCATAATCAATCCATTTAATAATATTCCCATAAGCAGTGCACCCAGCAAGGTTCCAAATGCATTTGCCTTTCCGATGCCCAATACGGAAAATCCAATAAAGGCTGCTGCTACAGCATCCATTAAGTAGGATCCACCGGCATCAACTTCTCCAGATCCCAAGCGGGCTCCTAAAACTAAACCTCCAAGTGCTGCGATAAATCCGGAAAAGATATATGCTAATAATCGATATTTATTGGTTGGAATTCCAGATAATTTTGCTGCTTCTTCATTACCACCCACCATATATAAGTAACGTCCATATTTTGTATAGTTCAGGAATACATGAACAATGATGACAACTGTCAACATCAGTATAACCGGAAACGGTATACCGAAAATTTTTCCTTGGCCGATGAAAAGATATGCCGGATGCATCATTCCTGGAGCTATACCAGCATTATCCGGTAGTGGCATATAATTATAAATTGCGGTTCCATTTTGGAATGTAATGGATATACCTGTTAATAAGAACATCATTGATAAGGTTGTTAGCATATCTGAAATACCAACTTTTATAATCAAAAATGCATTGACCATGCCTACTATTACTCCGACAAGCAATGGAATTGTAATTGCCCAGAAGGGACTCATCTCCCATATAACCATTGTTTTTGCCGCAATTACGGATGCGAATCCTGCAACAGCTCCTACTGATAAATCAAATCCATCTACGGTTAACGCCATTGTTATGGCTAATGCAATCAGTCCAACTATCGATACGGATCTAAAAATATTTGTAATATTATTAAAGTTCATAAAATTTTCTAATCGAATTGAAAAAAATAGGACTGCTAAGACAGTTACTAAAATCGTTCCATATTTATAAAAGAATTGAAATAAATCTATTTTTTGTTTAGGCTCGTTTTTGAACATTTTGACCACCTCCGGTAGAGTACAATAATAACTCCTCTTCATCTGTATCTTTTGTAATTAGTTCTTTAGCTATTGTTCCGTTATACATGACATACGTACGATCGGTTAGACCTAAAATTTCCGAGAACTCACATGTGGCATATATTACACTCTTACCCGCTTTTACAAGTTCTCCTATTAGCCGATATATTTCAGCTTTACTACCTACATCTACACCTTTTGTCGGCTCATCAAAAATATAGATTTGTGCATCAGATAGTAACCATTTTCCAATTGCAACTTTTTGCTGGTTTCCACCACTAAGGTTGGCTACAATTTGTTTTTCGTTTGGTGTTTTTATACCCACTTTTTGAATGTTTTCTTTTGAAATCTTTTTCATTTTTATTCGGTTCATAAAGGAATATTTACAGTAATTACTTAATGTTGGTAAAGTTAAGTTTGTCTCAATTGATTCATGCACTAAAATCCCTTCTTTTCGTCGTTCTTCCGGAACAAGTGCAAATCCATTTTTCACTGCATATGCAGGGTTTTTGTTAACAACTTTTTCTCCATTTAAAACTATTGTTCCTTGAGCTATTATCCCTTCTCCAAAAATTAATTTGCATAGTTCTGTTTTACCACCACCAACCAGTCCTGCTAATCCGATGATTTCACCTTTATGTAATTTTAGATCAACATGATGTATACCACCAGTTCCGGTTAAACCTTGAATTTTCAAGACTTCTTTTCCTATCTCACCTACATGCTTAGGGTAAGTATTCTCTAATTTACGTCCCAACATTTTTTCAACTATATTATCGATGCTTGTATCTTCAATATTATATGTTCCGACATATTGACCATCTCTTAGCACCGTAATTTTTTCACTAATCTGAAAAACTTCATCCAATCGATGACTTATAAAAATAATACTCATTCCATCTTGTTTTAGTTTGGCAACAATTTTAAATAATTTTTCTGTCTCTTCTAAACTTAAAGGTGCCGTCGGTTCGTCTAAAATCAAAAATTTTGCTTTTTGATACACTGCACGCCCAATAAGAACCATCTGTTTTTGAGATAATGTCAACTCACTTACCAACTTATTTACATCAATATCTAATCCAAGGGCTTCTAATTCTTTTCTTGCCTGTTTTTTAATTTTTTTCCAATTAATCATCGTCTTTTGATTGGGACTAATGATTTCATCCATCATGATATTTTCTGCCACAGTTAAATGAGGCACTAACGCTGTATCAACTTCTTGATATACAATGACAATTCCATGTGCTTTGGCATCAATTGGACTTTCGATTACCTTCACTTCATTATCAATACTAATATTTCCTTCATACCCTTGATATGCCCCTGCAAGAATTTTCATCAGTGTACTTTTTCCAGCACCATTGGCACCAATAAGCGCATGAATTTCTTGACTACCCACTGTAAAATCCACTTGATCAAGAGCCTTAACTCCCGGAAATGATTTTGTAATTCCTTTCATCTCTAATCGACTCATATTCACAACCTCACTTACTGCAACTTTGTCGTTTTTTATTAGCAAACCGATTGATGAATATCAATCGGTTTGCAGTTACACTTTATTGTGCTTGTTCTAAGGCAAGCATCCAATCTTCTAAAAAGTCAGTTGTATAACCCCATCCATCATAAAACTCGGCTAATTCAGTCATTGTCACACGACGTTCATCTTTTGATGGTAAGTCATCAACATGAATAAGAACTGGCTTTAATGAATAGTATCGAGGAATTTTTTCACCTGCTAATGCTTTAAGTGCTAATCGAATTTGTACTTGACCAACAACTGTTGGGTCTACTGCTGCAGAAGCTCTCCAGATTTCCGGATGATCTTGCATCATTGCTAAATCTTGATCTGAAATATCCACTGAATACAATGGAATTGTACGACCTGATGCTTGTTGTTCAACCACTAAGGCATTATAAAATCCTTTTGCGTATTCATCCCATACAGCGTATACCGCATCAATATCACTACCCGTTGTTAACAAGGTCTCTAATGCTGTTTGTGCTTTTGGCATTGGATTATCAGTACCTAAGTCAATGGTATTAATCACTTCAAGACCTGTATAGGTTGGTAATATTCCACCTTCCCAAATACGATGGCGTTTATCTGTTGGAGGTACATTGGCAACTCGGTTATAAACAACTTTTCCTTTTCCATCAAGTTCTTGCACGAGAGCCATTTGTGATAACAAGCCCATCATCAAGTCATATTGATCAAGTGAAACAAGTTTTCCTTGATGAATTTCTTCCGGAATATCAAAATCGTTATCAAAAACAATAACAGGAATTCCTGCTTCTAAAGCCTTTTGAACCGCTCCTGTTAATGCATCTGCTTTTCCGTGAGAAATTAATATTGCATCCATTTTATTCGTGACTGCATTGTCAATGCCTTCTGCCATCTTTGCTAAGTCATTATTTGCATCAATAACACTGAGTTCAATCCCATATCTTGCAGCTTCATCTTTTACACCATTAATATGTGTAATCATATGCGTTCCAGTTCCCCACTCTTTAATAAGAGCCATTTTTAATGTCTTTCCTGCAATGGCTGAAGGTACATCCGCATTAACAGTTTCACTTGCTCCTTCATCTGATGGTCCATCATTTGTTGCATCTTCGCTTACCACTGGTGTTGAGTCTGTCGCATTGTCAGCAACCGTATCACCACTATCTTGGCACCCCACCAACGTTAAGCTCATGATTAGTGTTAGTAAAATTGCAATCCCTTTTTTCATTGTACATTCTCCTTTTCTAATCTTTCTGAATTAAACATATTGCACAAATCCTTTTCAAATTATTCTTGGATTTGATTACATATTACACCTCTTTTCATTTTATGTCAATATTTTTCATCAAAAAAACAAAAAAAATATTATTTTTCAGTTTTTTTCAGCTATAGCTGTTATTTTAACGATTGATTTCGCTTGATTTCCATGCTTTTTATGCTATATGTCCAATAAGACAACAAAAAAGCGACTTCTTTTTTCATCGAAGTCGCTTCATTTTTTTATTTTTTTCAAACATCTGCAAAAATAAATCTTGGATCATGATGATAGGCTTTATCTACCTTACTCGTTGTGATTAAGCGCCAGTCATTATCTAATTGTCCAAAAGTGTATCGTGATCGTTTTCCTAATTTTGTTGAGTCAGCAATGATATATGCTTCTGCCGAATTTTTTAATGCAATCTTATTAACTTCTGCCACTTCAACACTGGATGTTGTTATACTTCCACCCGGAATAACACCAGATGCTCCAATAAAACACTTATCAAAGTTCATCGATGCTATTTGATGAATAACCGTCGGACCGATGACAACGCCAATATCTAACATAACCTCTCCACCAAGAATAATTGTATTAATTTGATATTTCAATAGTTCTTGGATATGAAAAGCCCCGTTTGTAACGACTGTGACATTTTTTCCCGCTAAATGCTTAATCATCATATCCTCTGTCGTTCCAGGTCCCAAGAAAATAAATTGTCCGTCACTTACCTTGGTTGCCGCATAGCTTCCAATCTGTAATTTTTCATCTTTATTTAAGGTCATTTTTTCCGCCAAGGATTTTTCCGGTATGTTCACTACAATCTTTGCCGCTCCACCAGTCAATATCTCAACTTGCCCTTCGTCTTCAAGGGTTTTTAAGTCTCTGCGCACTGTTGCAAGGGAAACGCCAACGCGTTCTGCAATTTCCTCAAAGAATACAATGTCTTTTGTATGCATAAATTCCAACACTTTACTTCGTCGAACATAAGGTATCATAAGATTCCTCCCCGTGGTTTTTTCTTATAATACCATCTTTTTCATGATTTTGCAATATTTTTCATTTTCAGTATATTTTTTTCTTGCGATTAAACTCTTTTATCTCCAAACCCGTATCATAATCGAGCTGTTTAACCTCATTGGCTTCTGTAATTCGTTGTCGGGTCATATAATGATTTTCCCAATTTGGCTTTGGCGCATTTTCTCGCCAGGGGCGATTTTCCCAGCAGTAACCTCTGAAGGGATCTCTAGTCTCGTCCATCCAGTTAAGCAAGGCATCATGAAGTTCATCTCGAACTCTATTATAATCTACATCGCTTATTAGATTTTCCATCTCCTGAGGATCTTCTGATAGAGAGTACAATTCATCATCACTCATAAGATTGATAACGAGCTTATATCCATCTTTAACAATACAACGCACTGGTTGATAGCCACCAAATCCATCATGATCGACTTCATAGCGATTAAATTCAATGAAAGCTTTATCCTTTATCTGTCCAACACACTTATCTTCCGATAAAAGGCTTTGGCCAAACAAGGCTCCAGGCCTTTCTATATCAAAATAATCCAATATCGTCGGTACAATATCAATATGGGAAACCGCTTCCGAACGCCGACTATTTTTTTCTTCCCAATTCGGATTCATCAGGATAAAGGGAATGTTTGTAATTTCATCATACATGGCTGCACCTTTCCCAAAAATTCCATGTGATCCCATGGAATCCCCATGATCAGAGGTATACATAATCGTCGGATCTGATAAATGGTTTTCAATTGAGCATAAAACCCGACCGATTTCATAATCGACAAAGCTATTACATCCTGCAAGGCCTAATCCATCTTCATTAGCAAAAATTTTGCGACCATTTTCTGCCCATAGTTGAATATGATGGGGTAGCTTCTTTATATCCATATGCATGTTTTCTTTTTCAAAGACACGCTGGCCTTCAAATGGTTGAAAATATTGCTTCGGTGCCAAAAAGGGACCATGGGGCTCATCATAGGAGACCACTAAAAGAAAATCTTCATCCTTGTGCGCATGGATAAATTCCATGGCTTTTTGGGAACATTTATGGGCATAAGTAAAGGCCTCGTCCACACCTTGTTCATCAAAACAGCTCTGAAAGTTTCTGGAACGGACGCGGTCTTCTTTTGACATCTCCATCAAATAATTACGCATATCATACCAATAGTTTTCATCCCATCCATCAGGGCAGATGCCATTCCCAAAATAGTCGCCTCCATCTAAGTGCCACTTTCCGATATATCCGCAATGCACCCCCGCCGCACTTAAGCGCTGCCCAAGCGTTTTTACATATTCTCCTAGTTCCATGCTATTGGCAATCATTCCATTGGTATGCGGATATGTCCCTGTAAAAATGGCTGAGCGCGCCGGTCCACATACCGGTTGGGTTGTATAGGCACGTTCAAAGCTAATCCCTTGTTCAACCAGCCTGTCCAAGTTTGGCGTATGCATCTCGCATCGATTATTGAAGGCATTAATCATGTCGAGTCGTTGGGTATCTGTCATTATAAATATAAATTGTCGTTTTTTCACATCTTCACCTCTATATCATCTTTGCTTACCAATAAAGCTCCCACTCCTTTAGCTCTCGCATTAAGGCTTCAAGATAGAAGTAATCTCCCCATACATTACACTCATCCACATTACGATCTTCACACGTATTATGGGCAGTACCTCTTGCATAGACACCATGAAGAAGTAAACCGTTGGATGTTTTTGGGTCTTTAGCCGCATAATGGTCAATCAGGGATTTTAGAATTTTTAGGGCTGCATTACGGTACTTTTCTTTTTCAGCTCCATCAAGGTATTTACACATCTCTAGCATACCACATACAGCTATGGCTGCGGCAGATGAATCCTTAGACTCCTTTGATGGATCACTAAACTTAAAATCCCAATAGGGCACTAGATCTTTTGGAAGATTGTCAATAAAAAAATCGGTCACTTTGTAGAAGATATCTTTGTAGGATTCTTCTTTAGTATAACGGTAGCTTAAGGCCGTTCCATAAACGCCCCACGCTTGCCCTCTTGCCCACGCCGAATCATCACTATAACCTTGTCGGGTCTCCCCGTAGAGTGGCTTACCTGTGCCTTTTTCAAAGTAATAGGTATGATAGGTGGAATGATCTTCTCGAAGAACAACTTTTAGAGAGGTATCAATATGACGCTGTGCAATGTCTGCATACTTTGAATCCCGTGTCACCTCTGTCGCCCAGTACAATAAGGGAAGGTTTAAGAGGCAATCAATAATTAAACGATAATTATCATCTGCACCTACATTACCCCAAGCTTGGATGAACTGCCCATCTTCTTGATATCTTGTTATTAAATGTTCAGCTGCACGTATGGCCGCCTCTTTACCGGTCTGATTTCCGGTTAACTTATAAGCAGATACACAAGAGAGGCTATATAAAAATCCCATATCATGATGATTAATGTCAAAGGCATCGTCCATACGTCTAGAAAAACTCTCCACTTGAATCTCTCCAGCTTTTTTAAATCGTTCATCTTTTGTCCACTCATAGGCCAACCAGATCTGACCTGTCCAAAATCCACTGGTCCATGAGCGATTAATATTGGGCGAATAAAAGTTGTTGTTTGTTCCGTTTATTTTAAAGGCATGGGTAAATTGGTCCAAGTCACTCCCAATTTGATTAATAGCCACTTCCATCGCCTGTTTAACTTCATCTTTTGTCACCGCACTATAGTTTTCTATATTCATCATCTTATCTCCATTCTATCGGATCCAATATAAATGGATCGTTCGTTTTGTTCAGATACTCTTGTAGTTTTTTATCCATTTGCTCAGCCTCCGGGTCATTTCGATCAAGCTCTATGGGTGCCTTTTGCAAAGGATCTTGTATCAAATCATAAACATACCGTTTTTGAACGGCTCCGGGCTTAGATCCGTTGTCCACCACATAGGTTTTCTCCTTCATACGTAGCCCCCGCCATCCAAAGGCCTTATTGTTGTAACCGCGTCGCCGATAGGCATCCACCATGTCCGGCATACCCGGAATCATCATGATCAACTTTTCTTCATCTTCCTCAACAACCGATGACATTTGCTCTCCTAATTTTGATGAAAAGCTCTTACCTTGCACACACTCTGGAACAGGAACATCTAATAAATCCAATAAGGTCGGCATATGGTCTTCACTACTAAAGAGTATATCTGTACGCCCCGCCACAACATCTGAATCACAAATCATCAGGGGAATCTTAATAGCTTCTTCATACCAAACATTTTTCCCCATAAGTCCTTGGGCGCCTAACATATCACCATGGTCTGCCGAGAGTACGATGACCGAATGCTCCATCAGTCCTTTGTTTTCCAAATAATCCATAAGGCGTCCAAACTGTACATCCAAACCACTAACTGCCCCATAATATTCTCGAAGGGTTTCGATAAACTGAGGGTCATCTCTCAAGGCTTTGGGAACATTATCCGAAATGCTGATTTCATCATACATCGCCTTATATTCTTCCGGAACTTGATCATAAGGAGGGTGTGGCGGATTCCATGATAGGAACAGGCAAAAGGGCCTGTCTGTATTTCTTTGCTCTAAAAAGTCAATGGCTACATCGGTCTCTACCTCTGGTGACCAACCATGTTTAATAATCTGATCAGAATTGTCTTTCCAATAATGCGGTCTTAAATGGTCATCCATCGCTCCATAGGAAAACCAAAAATCAAATCCGTGACGTCGTTCTCCCGGTGGTGTGAACGCATCCCAATGCACTGCACCTGATTCCGGATGGGTCTGAAAGTTTTTTTCACTAGCATCTAAGTGCCATTTTCCAATATAAGCCGTCTGAAATCCTTCTGCTTTTAGCACATCTCCAATGGTTGTCTCTTGCGGTTTTAGCATCACCGTTTCATCTAATCCGATTTTACAATTAGTCCACATCCCTAAGGAATAGGGATATTTTCCGGTAAGCAATGAAGCTCGGTGGGGGGAGCACAAAGGATAGGTACTAATGGCATTATCAAAGACTTTTGATTTTTTTGCAAAGGCATCCATATGAGGGGTTTTCACTTGATTATCTTCAAAACCAATCGCCTTTTTATTCCATTGATCCGCAAAAATATAGATCAAATTCTTTTGCATTTTTTCATCTCCTATCTTGAAAAATCAGCCCAAAAGGGCTGATTCTTCGTTATTTTCCTAAGAATGTATCCATCGCTTTTTGGTTGATTTCAATGGCACGATCGATATTTCTGTCTTTAAGTTCTTGAACAAAGGTCTCGTAATCATCTTCAATATTCGTAGCACCTAGCATCCATTTTTGGAACATTTCATCCACATAAGGACGAATTTGAGACATAATTCGCTTGTATTCAGCTTCATCTTCTTCCGTATACTTAAGGTCAAGCTGACCATCAAAGTATGGTGGCACTTGGTCACGATACCATTCCGGATGTCCGTTGTATAATTCTGCCGCTGCTTTAGCTTCTTCTGTCATAAAGGCATACTCATAATCCGGATCTTGATTCATACCGATACGATATTGAATTCCTTGTGAACGTAAGTATCCAAGGGGTGTTTGTTCTGTGTTTTCTAAGACTACATCGGTGTACTCTTTTTCTCCTGAATCATTGATAATATATGTCTCACCTTCAATACCCCAGTTAATAAGGTCTGAACCTTCTTCTGTAAAAAAGAAATCAAAGAATTTAATGAGTGTCACGGGGTCTTCAACTTGTGATGAAATTCCCCAGCCCGGTGCCGGGTAACGTGTTGTACGTTCGACAATTTCACCATTTTGATTTTTCATCGGCGCAATAGCCACGTTATTGAACCCCGGAATTTCTTCTGCTAATGAACTATTATAGTTACCTGTACTTGGCCAGTCATGTGTAAAACCACCTTGGTTTGCACTATATAATGTATCTCGTGTTTTTGCTCCACGTGTAAAAATCTCTGGGTCAATTAATCCTTCTTTATACCATTTTGCCAATTCTTTCACACCATAAACAAAGTTTTCTTCTAAGGGTTCAAACTCGATGACTCCATCACGGGCATAGAACTCTGTACTGGAATCAAAAAGATACAAATACTCGTCCGGCATCTTATGTCCTGCACGGTCAAATAATGGAATCTCATCTTTTTGTCCATTGCCATTTGGATCTTCATTTCTAAAGGCTGTTAGAACCGTATATAGTTCATCCACTGTCGTTGGCACTTCTAATCCAAGCTTATCTAACCAGTCTTGGCGAACCCAATAGAATTCTGCCGATAATAAGGTTTGATTTTTTGGAATATAATATATGTTTCCATCTAAGGATGTTGCACCTTGTCTAAACTTAGGATCAGATTCTAAAAGCGCCTTGATATTTGGCGCATGTTCATCAATCAAGTCGTTTAGTGCAAGTAATCCACCATCACGGCCAAGTTTCTCCAACTCTGATGTATTAACATATCCAATTACGTCTGCCAAGTCACCGGAAGATAGCATCAAGTTAAAGGCTTCTTCTTCATTGGCGTTAGTTTTTGAAACTGTTCCTTCCAAGTTAACATTGGTACGCTTTGCAATTTCTTGCCATACTGCCCATTCGGAATCAAAAGGCATATTGTTAAAGTTTAAAAAAATTGAAAATGTCTTTGGCTCTGCTGATACCAAACTTCCTTCAAGGGTTTCTTCTGAGCTATCCGCACCTGTATCTGTCCCCGTCTCTGTTGTTGCACCTGTTGTTGCTTCTTTCTCTGCATTACTTCCACACCCTGCCATAAGTAACATTGTCATTACGACAATCATTAGTGTTGCAATAATTCTTTTCATAACGTTCTCCTTTTCTTTTTGAATTTATCTTAAATGACATATGTCATTCATAAGATCTTAGCCTTTTACTGAACCAATTGTTGCACCTTTTTTGAAGTACTTTTGCACGAACGGATATGCAATCGCCATAGGTACAATGGCTATAATGATAATGGCATAGATGACCGTTGTCGGCGATGCCAAGGAATCCATAGTGATAATCCCCGCTTCTGTTTCATTGGCCACTTGATCAACAATCAATTTTTTCAATAAAACTTGTAAGGGTATCTTATTGTCATCTTTTAACAAGTTCATGGCCCAGAAGTAACCATTCCACCTGGATACGCCATAGAACATCCCGACGGTTGCTAATGCCGGCTTTGATAAGGGCAAGTATATGTGATAAAAAATACGTAAGTTAGAAGCCCCATCAATAAATGCCGCTTCTTCCAGTGATTTTGGTACTTGCTCAAAAAAGCTCTTTAAAATAATTAAGTTATATGTGTTCAAGGCAAATCCAATAATGATACCTGTTCGCGTGTCTAAAAGTTTTAAATCGACAAAAGTCATATATAAGGGAATCATCCCTGCATTAAACCACATGGTAAAGACGGTCATAATCGTAAAAAATTTACGGAACAATAAACGTTGCTTGGACAAGGCATAGGCCATCGTTGCTGTAAAAACCATATTGGCAAGCACGCCTGCAAAAGTATAGAAAAAAGTATTCAAATAAGCTAACCAGATACCATCTTTGGCAAATGCCTGCCGATAACTTTCAAGATTAAAGCCTTTCACCCAAAACATAACTTCGCCGTTTTCCACAAAAAAGGGTTTACTCACCGATGCGATAACGACATAAAAAACAGGGTATAAACTGAGTATGGTAATAATAATCCCTATCAAACTCATGAAAAATGAAAATATTTTTTCATTACGTGTAACTAATCGACTTGATTTCTTTTTTTTCATCGTGTTCACCTCCTACCATATTGCCGTTTCTGATATTTTTTTACTGATTCGATTAGCAAATGCTACAAGAATAAGAGCAAATAATGCCTCGAAGAGTCCGGCCGCCGTTGCCAATCCATAATCACCATTACTAATTCCTGTTCGATAAACATAGGTGGCAATAACATCCGCGGTCTCATATGTGGTCGGTCGGTATAAAAGTAAAATCGCTTCGAATCCAACTTTGACCATTTTTCCAATATTAAGGACGAACATCACCACAATAATAGGCAAAATATTGGGTACGGTGATGGCTGTAATTTGACGCCATTTTCCCGCCCCGTCAACCTTGGCCGCTTCATACAACTGAGGGTCGATCCCCATAATGGCTGCGATATAGACAATCGAGTTAAACCCTGCCGTCATCCATAAGGTCATCGTCGTATAAATCCCTCTGAAATATTCCGGCTTAACCATAAAATACTGGGGTTCTATACCTATCTTTTGCAGCATAAAGTTTATGACCCCTGTACTTGGTGATAGAAAGTTGATGGTCATTCCACATACAACAACGACGGAAATAAAATAGGGTAAAAAAGTTGCTGTTTGTGTCAGTTTACTAATAAATTTGTTGCGCATCTCTGTAACCATTATTGCTAAAAATATTGGTAAAGGAAACACAATCAGCATTTGCCAAAAGGCAATCATCATAGTATTGGTAAATGTTCGTACAAAGTCCGTTCCAGTAATAAAGTAGATAAAGTTTTCAAGTCCAACAAAGGTACTTCCTTCAAACCCTCGAAAAACATTATAATCATAAAACGCCATCCGAAGTCCCAACATCGGTTTATAGGCAAAAACCAAATACCAAAGCAAACCAGGTAATAGGAGTAGGTATAGGTCCCAATCGCGTTTTAGTCTTCCTCCAATCATCGATAATGATAATTTCTTTTTCATTGCTTTCTCCTTTCAAATCATTCAACTTTGTCCATCGAATTCTTAACCCCATTAAAGCACGGTCAAGTCTAAAAATCTATCGCCCATTTTCAAAACGTTTGCAATAGCACTTATTTTGGCATCTTCATTTTTCAACTGCATATATAAAAAGCAGAAACAGAAGGCAAACACCTTCTGTTTCTGCATCTATAACGCTTTATCTATCCTTATTTATCCATTCGATCCTTGTATTGCTTTGGTGTCATGCCCATGATTTTTGAGAAAACACGTATAAATGTATTGGCACTATTAAAGCCAACTTCTGTTGCTAGGCTTGCAATTTTAATTTCTCGAGAGGTATGTAAAATATCCACGGCCTTTCGAATACGATACTGATTTAAATGAGCTTTAAAATTTTCTCCCGTTTCTTTCTTAAACAGTATGCCACAATATTTTTCAGAGATGTTCATGCGTTCAGCCAAATCAATGAGCATAATATCTTCTTGATAATTTTCTGCGATGAATTGGATCATATCTTGCCCAAGTTGGTTTTCTTCTTTCTGGCTTTGTTCGCGAACATATAGGCATAACCAATCGATACTGTTACGCAAGATGTTAAAGACTTCGTCTTGATTCCATTTATCTGCCAAGGACCAAAAATCTATTTTTTTGTCAAAGATTTCTTCCGGTGTCACTTTTAGCTCCTGAATCACTCGTTGCAAGGTACCGATTAAGACTAGCACCAAACTTTTTCTGGCTTCAAGTTCAAGCGAGCCATAAACATCATTTTCTTCAAGAATATGGTCATAACTCGATAAGGCTTGCTCTTCACCTAAAACGACTTGATGAATCAGTTGATTTTCTAAGTTCAAAGGGTAGTAATGCACTTTCTTATCTTTTTTCCGGATCATATCCATGGTTAACATAACCTGTGTACGATAAAGAAAACGATATTCTAGGATTTTTTGACTTTCTTCATAACTTTCTCTTATGGATTCCAAGCCTAGGCGTACATCACTAATGGCAACAAACATACGCGTCTCGCCTTCTAAGCATATATCGTTAATTAAAGGTTGAAGTTTTTTCTTCACTCCATCTACCCCTCTTGCTTCAACAATAAGAGCGCATATGCCTGTACTCAAGTTTGCAAAACGAATGCCTTGGGCATGTTGCACAAACTCTACAATTTCATTTTTATATATTTGAACCTCTTGATCACCAAAGTGCTCATTGCCTATGAACTCTATAAGGGCGACTGCAAAAGACTCACCTTTTGCCTGTTGATTATATACTTTACTCTTCTTATCCTTTACACCAAATAATAAGTCTCGATTTGTCTTATGTTCCATCAAACGATCCCGCTCGTTAATTGCACTACGCAACTGGATATTGAGGTCTTTAACTTCCGATGCTTTTGTATGCAAAATCTTGAGTTCATCATATTTTGAGTTGTGTTTTACACCATCAAATTCAGTCATCAAATCATGGATTGGACGATATAATACTCTGGAAAAAACTATCGCTCCGGCAATGGCAACAAACATCATAAAAAAGCTCGGCAACAACATACGCATCACTACATATTCAAAATTGTCGCTATCGGATGTGTCTTCTGCCAGTATGGTCCAATCAATATTTGCATAGGGATATACAAAAAACTCATAATTCTCATAGGTAATACGTTCCTGCTGGGATTGTTCACTAAAACTTTGATACAAGCCTTCTCTATCGATATCCTTCGCTTGATTCCATGCAAAGATTCCTTCATCATTACATAAAAACCACGTATACTCTTCTCCCGATGTAATCAGACTTTCTGTATTGATGACCAGAAAAAACAAGACCATCTTTTCTTCAAATACTCGGCGCGTCACATACATGATGTATTGTTCACTCTCCATTTGCTGCATCATGACTTTTTCTTTTCGTCCTTGTTCAAATTCGTTAAAGAGTTGATTGCGCTCTTGTATTGACATGGCCAGCGTGGTCTTGAAAAACTGACTGCTTTCTTCACTCGATACCGGAGTCAATACAGGTTTTTGAGTATCTATCGGTGTAATATAAATATCAAAACTAATATTATTCACTCGCGAAACCGCTTTTTGCAGTTCTTGTTGTAATTTGATCGCGTGAAAATACATTAAGCTGCCTTCGTCATCTGTTACATATGACCGTATATGTTCATTATTGACAACGTTCTCGAATTCATTCATGGCAATTTCCAGACGTAACTGACTGTTGCTACGGTTGGCTTCAAGGGTTTGACGCAAGCTGTTTTCTTGATCTTTTTTGTCTTGCTTATTCAAATTATATGAAAAAACGCCTATAAACATAAAGCTTATAAAAATAAATATTGCGAAAAATATCTGATAGATTCTTTTCTCGTATTTTCCTTTGACCATAATTCGCATTGTGTTCTCCTTTTACGATCGGCTTTTTTTCAATCGCTCATATTCTAATGTTGCATTCACGCCTTGATGATAGGCATACCCTAACTTATGTTGGCGATATTTAGGATCATATGAACTTCTCAGTGTATCAAAAGGATCTTTTGTCTTTTTAAGATAACTACCGAGTTTTTTTCGATATTGCTTAAGAATTGTTTCATACTCAGGTTGCACCGCAAGATTCCTTTGTTCAAAAGCATCTTCACGCCTGCTATATAGCTCTTCCTCCAAACGCTCTTGATCATGATATACTGTATATTTGTATGCATCATCAAGATACATTCTGCCCGGGACAACATATCCTAAAAATTCATCATACCACTGACCGATGACATAGTTTCTTGGCGAAGTCGTTTCCTCTTTAAACGTGGATATCAAGCTTATACCTTCCCAGTTTTTTGATACTTCAAGCCCACAAAAGTCGGTAATTGTCGGCACAATATCCATTAAGGAGACGTTACCAGTAATGCGCTTTTTACCTAACAGTTTTTTATGATAAAAAGCTAAGGGTACTTCATTACTTTCATTGTAAAAACAACCATACTTGGTAACCAAACGGTGAGCAGCCATGCCTTCGCCATGATCTGCAGTTAAGACTATAAGGGTATCATCCATTTTACCGCTTGCTTTTAATTCTTGCAACAACTTTCCGACCTGGGTGTCAACTTTATCAATAAAATAGTGGTAGGCATTCAAATAACACCTATAGTCCTTGTCATCCCAGCTTCTTGTCTGGCTTTGACGTCGGTGGGCACAGCACATGTACTTGATAAACTCGGGACGATTTTCTAAATCTTCTGTCTCAAAATTCGAAGGTAACTTGGGAAGATCTTCAAGGGGCTGCACTTGATCTTCTTTACGATAATTGCCGATATAAGAACAAATATTATGGGGATTTTGAAAATCAACGACAGCAAAAAATGGCTTATCTTTTTCTGATGTTCGAAGATAATCCCTTGCTTGCTTTAGGGTATTGATATCAAAGTACGTCTCATAATCAAAATCGATATCATCACGCTCGTTTGAAATATGTACTTGTTTTTCTTCATAACAGTGAAAACCACGCAAGGCTCCATAATCGTGTCGCTTTCCAAAGTGAACACAATCATATCCTGCCTGACTAAACACATCGCCTATCGTAGTTAAGTCTTTGCTCACAGCATCAAACCCTTGATCGGGCAAGTTACTTAAGACTTTGGTTTGGTGTGGGTATTGGGACGTCCAGAGCGATGCACGCGCCGGTTGGCACAAGGGACAGGACGTATATGCGTGTTCATAACTAATCCCATTTTCAATAAGTTCATTCATATACCGAGTTTGATCATAGGTGTTGCCATAGGATCGCAACGCCTTTGAACTGAGTTGGTCACAGATAATCATTAATACATTCATAAAGTCATCAACCTTTCTTTCTCATCATGTATATTCTATTATATTGAAAATGGGATATTTTGAAATCTCCAAAATGCAAGTCGTCACCAAAAAGCAACCTTATGTCACTTTAATTATTGCCTTTCTTGCCGTTTTGAACGTAGTTCCATGCATCTATGCACATGGTATCTAAATCCAATTTTGCTTCCCAATGAAGCATATTTTCACTTTTTTGGGTTGAAGCATAGCAAGTGGGGATGTCACCGGGTCGTCGATCGACAATTTGATACTTCACTGTTTTACCACTGGCTTTTTCAAATGCCTTGACCACTTGAAGGACACTATATCCTTCACCTGTTCCAAGATTAAAGGCTTCAATTCCTGAATGGGTCTCTACATAGTCAAGGGCTGCGATATGGCCTGCAGCCAAATCTTGCACATGGATATAGTCGCGAACGCCGGTTCCATCTATGGTATCATAATCATCGCCAAAGACACTCAGTTGTTCGAGCTCACCACTAGCTACCTTAGCAACATATGGAAGCAGATTATTGGGGATGCCATTAGGGTTTTCTCCGATAAGTCCACTTGGATGGGCGCCGATTGGATTAAAGTATCGCAACAAAGCAATGGAAAAATCCTGGTCACCAACATATAGGTCTTGCATGATTTCTTCAATCATTTTTTTTGTTGCCCCGTAAGGGTTGGTTGTCGATAAGGGATAATCTTCTTTAAAAGGCACATTGTCATTCATACCATACACTGTTGCTGATGAAGAGAAGACGATTTTCTTGCATCCAAATTTTTTCATGACTTTCAAAAGCTGAATGCTTCCATTAACATTGTTATCATAATATTCTAAAGGTATACTTATCGACTCGCCAACGGCTTTTAAACCAGCAAAATGGATAACAGCGTCAATTCGATGGTTAGTAAAAATTTCTTCTAAAGGTTCCCTATCCCGAATATCACCTTCATAAAACTCCACATTTTTTTTGCCCAGTTTCTCGATTTTCTCAACAATTTCTTTTTTGGAGTTGACAAGATTGTCAATAATAACAACTTGATGATCCGCCTCTAATAATTTCACACATGTGTGACTTCCAATAAATCCGGTTCCGCCGGTTACCAATATTTTCATTACTTGCATTCCTCCTATGTCGTACTATATTTTTTTACAATCGCTTCCATATGCGAAAGTTTTTCCTCCATTTTTTTCACAAAGGCATATTGATTCTTGGCTCGAATCAAATTGTGGTTTTCTTTGTGCACCTTAAAGTAAGTATCTCCATCGAGGTAGTCTGTTAAAAAACGCATCCCACATTCAAAAGTCATAATAATGGCACTCATTGGTAATAATTCAAGTTCTCTGGAGCTAAGCTCATCTTTCATAATCTCAAGATATCCTTTGGTATATGCTTCAAATCGCTCTAAGTCTATATCCATATCTTCAAGATTTTCCGCATCCTCTTCTAATGTACTTCCACAAGAACGAATGGCATCCCCAAAATCGTACAGCACACTTCCCGGCATGACAGTATCCAAATCAATGACACATCGACCGACGCCTGTAACGTCATCTAAAAGAACATTATTTATTTTGGTGTCATTATGGGTCACCCGCATAGGAATATTTCCCTTTTCCATTTCCGATAAGATTAACGAGCATATGTCTTGATGTTCCATAGTAAAGACAATCTCTTCTTGGCATAACTTTGCACGTTGATTCACATCTTCTTCAAGCGAAGCTATAAAGTTCTTATATCTTTGTTTTGTATTGTGGAAATCTTGAATCGTCTCATGCAAACTAGCTGCGGGATAGTCCTTCAACATATACTGAAAAAGCCCAAAGGCTCGTCCTGCTTCATAAAGCATGGATGATTTTTCAGCAAATAGGTGCCCTGTCGCCTTTTGAACAAAAACATATGACCGCCAATAATTTCCATCTGCATCTTTATAAAAACTCTGCCCTGTTCGGGTTGGAACCAGCGTTAAAACCTGGTAATGATCTATAGGATGTTCTATAATATAATCCACCAAATAACCGGTCACCCGTTCAATATTTTCCATCAGTTGTTCTGTCGCCTTAAAAATCTGGTGATTCACGCGTTGTAAAATATATGGGATTGATTCCCCAGATGCATCAACTGTGACAAGATAGGTATCATTAATATGTCCATCTCCATAAGGACGAATTGATTTAAAGTCACCCTTCCATTGAAATTGCTTGCAGATTGTTTCAAAATCGTGTGTCATTATTTTATCCTCCATAATTTTTCAGGGTATTTTCCTTCATCAATCATCGTGTTGATCGCTTCAACCACTGTCTTTTTATCTTCTTGATACGTCACTCCATACCATTTTTCTGAAGTTTTTAAAACTTTCACTTGCGCTTTTTCCTTTTGAACCATTTGATCAACGACATAAGGAAGATAGAACTCACTCTTTAAGGGATTAGCTTCAAGGGCCGCTGACAAAAAGTCTACGATTGTCGCTTCAACTTCTTCAAGGAAGGAAGGTTTAAGTCCCCACATATTCATTGATACAATTGTCTCTTCGGGAAGTGTTGTCCACTGTTGCTCTTCTAAGTAGGCGATATCTTGTGGACGTTTTTCAATATGCACACGTTCCACAACGTTTTTCAGATTCTCATCTTCATCTAAGCTGCATATTCCTCGAGAAACATATCCATTTTCTGTCACAGTGTTTTTTAACATATATCCAACCATCGCGTATGCACGCTCACTTTTTTTCTCATCCTTTAAAAATGTATATAGCTGCGCAAAAGCTTCTTTGCCATAATAATCATCCGCATTGATGATTGCAAAGGGTCCTTGAATCAAATGTCTTGCTGCATACACTGCATGTGCCGTACCAAAGGGTTTAACTCTATCTTTTGGAATCACGATTTCACAAGGCACATCGTCTAACTCTTGAAAGGCGTATTGTACACGGATAAAGGGCTCAACCCGCTTTCCAATAATTTCCTTAAAATCATTCTCAATTTTATGATTAATAATAAAAATAACTTCTTCAAATCCTGCTTCAATTGCGTCAAAAACAGAGTATTCGATAATTGCCTCATCATAACGCCCTACTGGGTCCATCTGCTTTAATCCACCGTAGCGACTTCCAATTCCTGCTGCTAAAACAACTAATACTGTTTTTTTCATTTTATACCTCCATAACAATTTGATCTTATCTATATCATAACAACTTTTTCTTAACATGTATTTGTACTTTCTTCTACTCTTTTTGTACAATCGATTGTATAATAGAAGAGGAAACTATTTATTGGTTTAGATTGGAGTTTTTCATGGTTAACACTATTGATGGTTATGGACTTACACCGATTCATCGTTTGATTTCCATTGACAACATCATTACAGTACACTATTTTGAGTACTCAAAAAATTACATCTTTGAAGGTGAACGCCACAATTTTTGGGAGTTCCTATATGTCGACAAGGGACATATTAATGTCAAAGCACGAGATACCATGTATATGCTGTCTAAAGGACAGGTAATCTTTCACGAACCTAACGAATGGCACACTGTTCTTGCTAATGGTGAAAGTGCCCCTAACCTTGTCGTGATTGCCTTTGAATGTCAGAGCGAATCCATGGACTATTTTAAGCAGCGCATCTTGTCTATCGATGGACATCTCCATACGTATCTTGGCAAAATCGTTGCCGCTGCTCAAGCGACCTTTTCCAATAATTTAAATGATCCCATGCTAAAAAAAATGGATAAGCGCCTTAACACGCCTACCCTATCCGAACAATATATTGTAATGTATTTGGAACTTTTTTTATTAGAGATTTTGGAAAACCATGCGAATTATGAAAAAGAAGTTAAGACATCTTCTTCCATCCATGAATATATGCGCGAAGACAAGCTTGCCATTGTCATAAATTATCTACAGGAAAACATTCATCAGCCACTTACTCTTGAAGACATATGTAAAAGCACTCTACTCAGTCGATCTTCCCTTCAAAAATTATTTAAAGACGGGACCGGTCACAGTGTGATGGACTACTTTAAAGCCATGAAAATGGATGAAATCAAGCGTCTTATTCGTGAGGAAAACCATAACTTTACTGAAATCGCTGAATTGCTTGGTTATAGTTCCATCCACTATCTGTCGCGAATCTTTAAGACAACAACAGGGATGACCTTATCCGAATATGCCTCATCGGTGAAAGCTATTATAGAAAAATAAAGGGACTTAAACTATCTGTCCCTTTTATTATTTGCCAACTCCGGCTTCACGATTCTATAGGCTGGAATTAAAAATAGCATTAATGGAAAAAGCCATAATATTCCATAATAATATGTTTCCATTCCTGTTACACATATAATCAAGACTTCCAGCGAAGCCATAGAAATATATATGCTATTCGATATTTGCTTACTCTCCATTACTCATCTACCTCCTCTTCTATGAAGCGTCCTGATGACAAACCAAATATTCATCTAACTACAATTACCTTTCCTAACTTTATATTGTGAAAGGTTACACATAATCAGACTGTTCTCTTTTAGAAACGCATCTAAAAAAGTGCTTTCAAGTCAATATATCGAAATATAAAATGTCAACTCACACCAGGCTATTGATATACCGGTTCAATATATGTTGCTGTTCTACTAGCATATGTGCTAACTCTAGTATTACCAGTTGGTTGACCATATTTGTATTCAGCATACCTTTCTCTTTTCAGCGTGTAGTCAGCGTATACTCCTAATCTACTATACTTACTTGCATTTGCCGGTATAGTAGTATCAACTGAGAATGAATATGAAAAACCAAGATCTAAAGATATGCCTTTCCATGAGTAATCTCCGCCCACATTATATGTTGTCCCACGATTTATTGTATAGCTAGACGCCGGAGACCAAACTGGCGTTCCTGAATGATAATCAAGAAAATGGTGTCTTATTTTTGAGGTTTCTAGCGTTTCTTCTAGCAACCAAATTTCTCCATAACGTGGTTGTGTAGCCCTATGAGCAAATACATAAATATCATAATCCTCAATTGTTGGAAAAATCATTTCATTTCCAAATTCATTTGTATAAATATATTCATTTGTACTATTTGCTTGTATATGACTTGTTGTCTCTGCTGAAACATTTGGCGATACTACAATAGTCATTATGATTAGGGCGTCAAAAGCCCAAGAACTTTGAAAATTTAATACAGTATTTTAAATTTTTATCCTCATGCATGTTATAATAGTATGGAATTCTACTAAATAACGAGGTGCAGACATGGCATTTAAA
>Ga0334893_1000126_pt1 | contig 130933 bp, 116 predicted proteins | sample GraSluR3_MG_5_FD_207218 | JGI IMG/M metagenome (GOLD analysis project Ga0334893, IMG submission 207218) | Sludge microbial communities from methane-producing bioreactor in Wageningen University, Netherlands - Granular Sludge_09_05-R3 | ecosystem: Engineered > Bioreactor > Anaerobic >...
TGTACGATGTAAAACGCGGAACATTGTCACTTCTTGGAACGTCGGCCCCGCTGCAACCCATCGACAATAAAATTACGCTTGAAATCCTGATCGACAGGGCATCTGTTGAGGTGTTTGCCAACGGCGGGCTGGTGGCTGTTTCCAACAATTTCACCCCGGATAAAGGAGCTGATGGCCTTGTTCTTTTCTCCAGCGGAGGTGAAGTGATTGTGGAGAAACTCGATATTTACCGGGTAGAATCGGCTTGGCGCTAACGGCTGCTACAGAAAAAGCGAAATCAACTGCACAATGACAATCAGGAACACCATTGCCACCGGATAAACGGTTGCGTAGGCAATGCTGTGGGCATTTGTTTCGGTCATGGAATCGGCGGCAGCCAAACCGGGTGTGCTGGTCATGCTGCCGCTGATGGCGCCCAGCATACTCAGCAGATTCATTTTGAAAAACCATTTTCCGGCAATGACAGCCAAAATCATTGGCACCAGGGTAATCATCCCGCCAAACAGGAACAGCCGGTAACCATATTGTTCAAATGTATCCAGAATATCGGCACCTGCTCCGGTTCCCACAGCGGCCAGGAAAAAGATAAGCCCCAACTGCCGCAGCAACTGGTTGGCGGCACCACTCATGGTCCAGATAATGGGGCCGGTTTTTCCAATGCGGCTGACAACCAGCGCAACAACGAGCACGCCGCCCGTCAATCCCAAACTGAAAGCGAAATTACCAAGCGCAATGTTGATTTTTCCGACCACAACTCCCAGAAGAATTCCAAGCGCCACCGGCAAAATGTCAGTATCGGAAAGCCGTTTCTGGTCGTCGCCAAAAACTCGGACCACCATTTCCATGTTGGCCTTGCTGCTGGCAATTATTAGCTTATCACCAAACTGAAGTTTCGAATTGGGCGTGGGCGATATGTTAATCCCCGAGCGGCGAATCCGGGTAATGGTGGCATTGTATGTTTGCAACAGGTTTAATTGCCCGATGGTTTTATTCACTACTTCTTTGTTGGTCACCAAAACAGTACGTACATCGTAGTTTGGGTCCAGCGGAATTTCTTCCTCGGTGGGCGAACCAATCAGAATTTCAACACGTTTTAATGCTTCATCGGTTCCCACAGCTTTTATTAAGTCACCTTTGTATAAAATTGTTTCGGGTTTTGGGGTAACTGCAAGTCCTTCGTGGACAACCCGCGAAACAACGGCTTTGGTCATATACCTGATTCTCATATCGCCGATGGACTTACCAGCTACATTTTCGTTTTCAACCAAAAAATTCCTCCGTAAAATTTCAGGAAATTCCTCTTTTATTTTTGAATGGTAATCATCTTCTTCTTTTTTCAGCGAAACACCCAGAATTTTGGGAAGAAACCGGATAAACAGAATAACTCCGATTACGCCAAACGGATAACCCACCCCGTAGCCAATGGAGGCCAGCGGCGAGCCGGTGTGGTCTATGGCGGCAGCCAAACCGGGCGTACTTGTCAGAGCCCCGGTAAACAAACCAACCGCAATATTCTTGTCAATTTCGAAAAAGTAAACAACAGCAACAGTAATTAAGGCTGCTGTAAGAATCAGCAAAGTAGCAAATGAGGCCAGTTGCCGGCCTTCTTTTTTAAACGACTCGAAAAAACCGGGACCTGCCTGAATGCCAATGGTGAAGATGAACAGCACCAGGCCGAGGTATTGAAAGTCTTCGGGAATAACTACCCCGAAATGGCCAAACACCAGTGCCACAAAAATAACCGCCGATACGTCGAGCGACAGCCCGAAAATTTTAATGCGGCCCAGGATAAAACCAAGGGCTACAATTAAAAACAGGGCGAAATAATTATTTGAAAGAAGTTCCATTTTCTGTTTCGGTTTTATGGTACAAAGGTAGCGAATTGTTCACTATCAGGTTAAAACAGAAAAGAAGAGGTAAAATTTCTTTCAAAACTTAATGAAAGGATTAGAAACTTAATGTTTTATTGAAACAGATTAACGCGTTTTTTTGGCCAGCACGCCGGTTTCCATCAGAAAACTGAAATCGTCGCCCGAAGAAAGCTCCGCCGGTTCTTTTCCTTTTTTGAAAACGCGGCACAACCGGTCCCCAATCAGCTCCAGTTTATCGTTTTCCAGTTCTAGCATGGTCCCTTCGCGCAATCCCACCACATAAGTTTCCGGGTTAATCTCAATAAACTCTTCAATGCGCTGTTCGCGTGTTTCGCCGGCATGCCCCTGTGCGCTGGCATCGAGGTAGTGCGGATTAATCTGGAACGGAACCAGGCCAATGCACTCAAATCCGTGTGGGTCGATAATGGGCATGTCGTTGGTAGTACGAAGTGTAGGACAAGCGATGTTAGCGCCGGCGCTCCAGCCGATGTATGGCGTGCCGTTAAACGCTTTTTCGCGGATGGGGTTCATCAGTTTCCGGTCGTGCATCATGCGAACCAGCTGCCAGGTGTTTCCGCCGCCCACCACAATGGCTTCGGCGTCTTCAACAGCTTTCACCGGGTCGGCAAAAGTGTGGATGCCCACAATATGATGACCCACTTCCGCAAACCGCTCTTCCACTTTTTCACAATATTCATCGAACGAAAAAGTAACGGCAGCATAAGGAATAAATAACGCTGTAACCGGCTTTTCGCCGAGGAATTTCTGTATTTCGTATTTCGGATAGTCCAGGTAGGCTTCGCCCGCCATGGATGAGTTGCTAATCAATAAGAGTTTCATGTGTTTCTGTTTTTTTATTTATCTGCAATAACAGAAATTTCAGAGATTTAAGAAATGACAATTATCGGGTTTGATAACAATTATCAATATAAATCTTTCAAATCGCTTTCCGCCAGTTCAGCCAAAAATTCCCCAATCATTGAAGTTACTGTTTCCAAAAATATTTCTCCTTTTTCGGCAGTTGCTTTTTTCGGATTTCCTACGCCGGTGTCTTCCGAAACTTTATCCCATTGGCGGGGTGTCCAGGCAATTTTATTTTGAAGGCTTTTCAGTTTGATTTTTTTTGCTTTTCCCTCGCCGGCTTCTTCCAGTGGAAGCACCAGTTCCGGGAAATAGTGCATAATGATGCTGGTTTCCATTTCGTTGGCATGGTCGCCTTCTTCTTCAAAATAATCGGAATTGGGAACCAGTTTAAACCACTCGTTAAGGGCGATAAACATACCGGGAAACTGCGGCAGAACTTCGCGAATAACCGGTTTGAAATCATTGCCTCCATGTCCGTTCATTACCACCAGTTTTCGGATTCCCTGATTATAAAGTGCCCTGACAATATTTTCGAGAATAATGATTTGAGTGGAAGGACGGGTATGCAGGCAAAACGGCATTTCAATTTGTCCGGGGTTTTGTACTCCCAGTGGGATGGTGGGCAACACCATCACTTTGGCGCCATTGTCCCAGGCTTTTTGGGCGGCATCGGCAGCAATTCGCGCGGTTTCCAGCGAATCGGTTCCGTAGGGTAAATGGTAGTTGTGCGGTTCCGTAGCTCCCCAGGGAAGCACTGCCACATCGTATTTCTGATTTTTAATCTGTTTCCAGTTGGTTTCTTCTAAAATGTAAGGTCTCATATTATAAATTTTAAAAACGGACAAGCGTTATCCCAAAGGTTACCGGAGTAAGGTCAGGTCCTTTATCTTCCTTGAAAAACGGCCCAGGTTCATACGTTGCAAAAACGTTAAACCAGCGGTATCCGGCCCGAATCATCAATCCGTATTTGAAATCGGGCAGCGAAAAGTGGTCGGGTGTTTTCAGCTTTTCTTTTTTTCGATCGGCCCGGTATTTGATTTTTGTGTGGCTGCTGAGCCGCAGGCTTCCGTACACTCCGCCCGAAAAATGTATCCGGTTTTGGTAATGGTTCAGTGGAACCTGAAATTCGGCCAGAAGCGGTACATAAAGAGAAACAATGGATAGTTTCGATTTTTGGTTTTGATCGAAATCGAGAATGCGGGGCTGAATTTTATCGTTTTCGAGCCGTTGCAGGGTTACATCACGTCCCAGCCGGTAACTTTCGAGATGCAGCCCGACACCGGTTACCAGTCCAATGGTGTTGCGGTTCCGTTGCAGTCCGAAACTTTGTTGAATGAGGTTGATGTAGGTGGAATTGGACCGGAATACGTCGTTTTCCATAAAATCGAAATCGTATCCGGTGTAATTGGGGTTCAGAAACAGATTGAATCCAAAATCGACTCCCGCCCAGTTGCCTGAAAAATCGTCCTGCCAGAAATTAAATCCGTTACGGGTAAGCTGCCGCATGTCGATTTTTCTTAAAATTTTTTCCGGGTCTTTATCTACCGGTACAATGGTGTCGGTTTGGGCAAATAATGAGAATGAAAATAATATGAGAACAAATGCCGGAAAGAGTTTCCGGGCTAACATGCAGATCAGTTTTAACAAAACTTTTTTGCTCATATAATGTCAATTCAGTTCAGAAAATTTAAACAAATGTAAATCATTTAAGTTGAAAAGAGGCTGACGGGAGTTTAAAAAAATGTAAAACCGGGCGCCATTCTCCTATGCGAATGATCTATTTGTTAAGACCACATAAATTTTGTTCTAAATCCCTGTATTTCATTTTAAAAGGTTACCTTTGTGCCCACAATTTTTACAAGTAAATTCATGACATTATTTAACGAAATGGGCCTCAGTGCCGAAATTCAACAAGCTGTTGAAGCACTGGGATTTGAAGTACCCACCCCCATTCAGGAACAAACCATTCCTTTTTTATTGGAAAACAATACCGACATGGTAGCCCTGGCACAAACCGGAACAGGAAAAACCGCTGCCTTTGGTTTGCCCATCATTCAGCAAATCGACACATCGAAAAAACACACGCAGGCTTTAATCCTCAGTCCCACACGCGAACTGGCCCTGCAAATTGCCAATGATTTAACCAACTTTTCGAAGTTTACCCAAAAGATGAACATAGCCGTGGTTTACGGTGGCGCCGATATAAGGAAGCAAATCGATCAGTTGGATCGTGGCGTTTCCATTGTGGTGGGAACTCCCGGCCGAACCCTCGACTTAATCAAACGCAAAAAACTGAAAGTAAACGAAATCAAATGGCTGGTGCTCGACGAAGCCGACGAAATGCTCTCCATGGGTTTTAAAGACGATTTGGACGCCATTCTGGAAACTTCACCCAAAGAAAAGCAAACCATGCTTTTTTCGGCCACCATGCCCAGGGAAATTGTTTCCATTGCCAACAAGTATATGACCAACCCACACGAAATTTCGGTCGGGAAAAAGAATACCGGAGCTGAAAATGTGGAGCATCACTACTATCTCATTCATGCCAAAGACCGGTATATCGCTCTGAAACGGGTGGCCGATATCAATCCGAATATTTACGGGATTATTTTTTGCCGAACCCGCGCCGAAACCAAAGACGTGGCCGACAAACTGATGCAGGACGGCTACAATGCCGACGCACTTCACGGCGACCTGTCGCAGGCGCAACGCGATTATGTTATGGCCCGTTTCCGCAACAAAAACCTGCAAATGCTGGTGGCTACCGATGTGGCTGCCCGAGGTCTCGATGTGAATAACCTGACACACATAATTAACTACAATTTGCCCGACGACCCGGAAATTTACATTCACCGCAGCGGACGTACCGGACGTGCAGGTAAAAAAGGCATTTCAGTAACCCTTATTCACCTGCGCGAAAAGGGAAAACTGCGCCAGGTAGAAAAAAAGGTCAACAAAACATTCATTCAAAAACCGGTCCCTTCAGGTAAAGAAATTTGCGAAAAACAACTGTTCAGCCTCATCGATAAAATGGAAAAAATTGAGGTGAACGAGACCGAAATTGGCCAGTTTATGCCGGTGATTTATAAAAAACTGGCCTGGCTCGAGCGCGAAGACCTGATTAAAAGGTTCGTTTCTTTGGAATTTAACCGGTTTTTGCAATACTATGAGAACGCTCCCGACATCAATGTGGACGAATCGCGCCAAAGCAAACGGGATTTTGAACCGATGGAAAAAGGCAGACGGGGCAGAAAAAGCAGGAACGAACGCAGCGATTACGGGAGTAGAAACTCACGTAGCGAATACGGTAGCAGGAACGACCGTAGCGATTACGGGAACAGAAGCGAAAGAAGCGGCAAGAAAAGGGGCGGATATGAATTTTCACGGTTCTTTTTTAACCTCGGCAAGAAAAACGGCATCAACAAGCGCACAATCATTGACCTGGTAAACGAACATTTACCCAACAAAAGTGCGGAAATTGGTGAAATTGAGGTGATGAAAAATTTCTCCTTTTTTGAAGTGGACAAACGCTACGAAAAGCAAATTATGAAAGCCTTTGCAAATGCGAACTACAAAGGACAAAAAATGGGCATCGACATAGCAAAGGGGAAGTAAAAATCCCCTTTTTCTGTTTTTTGAAAATTCCCTCCAAATACCTAACTTTACCTCGTTATAAAAAGCATAGCCATGGCAAAAAAACCGCATAGAAGCAACCTCCCCGGAGTTTACCGCTGCCTGTTCAGTTGCCGTATGTTTTATGCATAAATGCCCCTCCCGAATTTCCGTCAACCGACGAAAAGAAAATTCGATTTCATTTATTATTCTCATTTTTTTGTTTCAAAATCAGTTGAAATGACATCTTCAGCAATAAATACCAAAACGAAACCCCAACGGCCCGCCGGTACAGTTTCTAATTTCAGCACAACGGAAAAACCAAAACCGGAACCCGGAATGAACGATCGTATCCGGAGGCTGCGCAAACAAAGCGTGGAAACACAGGAATCTCTTTCCATTGAGCGGGCGTTAATTACCACACGGTTTTATCAGGGAAACGAAGGAAAGTATTCCGCACCCATGATGCGCGCGCTCAATTTCATGGAAATTTGTAAACAAAAAAGGATTTTCATAGGTGAAGATGAGCTGATTGTGGGAGAACGCGGTCCGAAGCCCAAATCGGTTCCCACTTTCCCGGAATTGACCTGCCACAGCGTGGAAGATTTTCATGTGCTGAATTCGCGCGAGCAGCAGCGTTATACCATTTCGCAGAAAGACATCGATACCTACGAACGCGAAGTAATTCCCTACTGGAAAGGGCGCACCATGCGCGAACGGATTTTCAGTCATGTGCCGCGGGAGTGGCAGGCAGCCTACGAAGCCGGGGTATTTACCGAGTTTATGGAACAACGGGCGCCCGGTCACACTGCATTGGATGGAAAAATTTATCAAAAGGGAATGTTCGACTTCAAAAAAGAGATTGAAGCGCACATTCAGCGCCTCGATTTCCTCAACGACCCGGAAGCAACCGATAAGCTGGAAGAACTGAAAGCCATGGCTGTTTCGTGCGATGCCGTTATTGTTTTTGCTGAACGGCACGCAGATTTAGCTGAAAAAATGGCACAAAACGAAACGAATCCGCAACGACAGAAAGAGTTGAAACAGATAGCAGCGGTTTGTCGCCGGGTGCCTGCCCATGCCCCGCGAAATATGTGGGAAGCCATTCAAATGTACTGGTTTGTGCATCTGGGCACCATCACCGAACTGAACGGCTGGGATGCCATGAACCCCGGTCACCTCGACCAGCACCTGCAACCTTTTTATGAAAAAGAAATAGCCGAAGGAACACTCACCCGCAACGAGGCCAAAGAATTGATCAGTTGTTTCTGGATAAAAGTAAACAATCATCCTGCCCCGCCAAAAGTAGGAATTACTGCCCGCGAAAGTGGCACCTACAACGATTTTACCAACATCAATATTGGCGGGTTGAAACCCGATGGATCGGACGGGGTGAGCGAAGTTTCCTACATTCTTCTGGAGGTGGCCGAAGAACTGCATGTTTTGCAACCGGGCAACTCGGTGCACATCAGCGCCAAAACGCCCGATCGTTTTCTGAATGCTGCCTGTAAAGTCATCCGGCAGGGACATGGTTTTCCTTCGGTTTTTAACCCCGATGTGTATGTGCAGGAATTGCTCAGGCAGGGAAAAACGTTGCAGGATGCCCGCGAAGGCGGCTGCAGTGGCTGTATCGAGGTGGGCGCTTTCGGGAAAGAGGCTTTTCTGCTCACCGGTTACCTCAATGTTCCGAAAATACTGGAAATTGCGCTGAACAACGGAATTGATCCACTCACAGGGAAAAAAGCCGGCATTGAAACCGGCGATCCGAAGGAATTCAAAAATTTTGAAGAATTGTACGAAGCTTTTCTGCAGCAGCTGAACTTTGTGGTTGACCAGAAAATGAGGGTGAGCAACTACATCGACCAGATGTTTGCCAAATACGCACCGGCGCCTTTTCTGTCGGTGGTGATTGAAGACTGCATTCAAAAAGGAAAAGATTACTACAACGGCGGGCCGCGGTACAACACCAGTTATATTCAGTGCACCGGTTTGGGAACGGTTACCGACAGTCTTGCAGTATTGAAAAAACATGTTTTTGAAGAAAAAACCTTTGGCATGGAAACGCTGCTGAATGCCATCTCCAAAAATTACGAAGGCGCAGAAAAGCTGCGGCAGCGCATCATTAACCGCACGCCGTTTTTTGGCAACGACGATGATTATGCCGACAGCATTGCAGTGCGTGTTTACAACGATTTGCTGGATGCCATTGATGGAAAACCCAATGTGAAAGGAGGGCAGTACCACCTGAACATGCTTTCCACTACCTGCCATGTTTATTTCGGGAAAGTGCTGGGTGCTACTTCCAATGGTCGGCTGGCAGGAAAAGCCATTTCCGACGGCACTTCACCTTCGCACGGCTGCGATACACACGGACCAACAGCAGTTGTGCGGTCACTGGGTAAACTCGACCAGGTAAAATCGGGCGGAACACTGCTCAATCTGCGGTTTGTACCCAGCCTGCTGAAACGCGAAAAGGACGTGGAAAAACTGGGGCACCTTATTCGCAGCTACTTTACTTTGGGTGGCCACCACATTCAGTTTAACATTGTGGATACCGCCACGCTGCTGGCAGCACAGGCTTGTCCCGAGGATTACAAAGATCTGATGGTACGTATGGCCGGCTACAGCGACTACTTTAACGATATGAATGCCGACCTGCAGCAGGAAATTATTGACAGGACGGAGAATGAAGGATTTTGAAATATGATTCCACTGATTTTCGACATACGCCGCTACTCGATCAACGACGGGCCGGGCATCCGGATTACCCTGTTTATGAAAGGGTGCCCGCTGCGGTGCAAATGGTGCCACAACCCGGAAAGCCAGTCGCCCAAAGTGCAAAAGTTGTACACGGCCTCCAAATGTATCGGGGCGAAGGATTGCATTGAAATTTGCCCTGAGGATGCGCTCACATTGACACCGGATGGAATTGTTACTGATTTTGAATTGTGTACGCTTTGCGGAAAATGTGCCGAAGCCTGTCCTTCCAAAGCCATCGAAATGTCGGGGAAATTGTATTCGGCAGCGGAACTTTTGGCGATTGTTGAAAAAGAGCGGGTACACATCGACCAATCGGGTGGGGGCGTTACTTTTTCGGGCGGTGAACCGCTGATGCACCCGGAATTTTTGATTGAAATGCTGAAAGCCTGCGGAAAAAAAGGATTGCACAGGGCGGTGGACACCTGTGGTTTTGCTCCAACGAAAACGATTTTGGAAGTAGCCAAACATACCGACCTGTTTCTGTTTGATTTAAAATTGATTGATGCGGTGCAACATAAAAAATGGACGGGTGTTGATAACCGGCTTATTCTGAAAAACCTGAAACTTCTGGCAGAAAGCGGAGCAAACATCAATATCCGGATACCGCTCATAAAAAATGTAAATACCCATATAGAAGAAATCAGGAAGATGGCAGATTTTATTTCCGGATTGAATGTTTTAATCAGCGATTCGGAAATCGCTGCACCTGCGAAACCAATGGTAAACCTGCTGCCATACCACAACATCGCCTCCGGGAAATACCAAAAACTGGAAATTCCTTACGATGAAGATGAAATGGTTGAACCTTCTGAAAATGAAATTCAGCAGGCCGAAAAAATATTCCATTCATTTGGGATTGAAACTGAGGTTGGAGGATAGCAAGATAAAATTATTGACTTATAACCACCAATTTACTCAAGCTGTTTTTCCCTCCCCCAGGTAAGAACAATTATTAATCCCATGATTGCTGTGATAACTGACCAAACCAGGACATCTACAATTAATGAAGACAGTTTATTAGCTAATTTTTGAACCGTAATTTCAAATCTTTCATTTATCCGGGTTTTTTGTACTTTTGATTTTTTAAAAATTTAACTTGATGAAGATGAAACTACTCACTCTTATTTTCACAGTTATTCCATTTTTCCTTTGGGCGCAGGAAAGTGAACCAGACCTGCCTGAAACATTTCACTCCATTTCCAGCCACGAAATTCTGGATTTTGCAAAAGAACTGAGCTCCGAAAAATTCAAAGGCCGTTTGTCGGGCTCACCGGAATATTTGCTGGCTGCCGAATGGTGCGCAACCAAATTTAAAGAATGGGGAGTTCAGCCTGCCAATAACGGCAGCTATTTTCAATATTTTCCCAACGAATATTCAAAAGTTTTTTCGGTGGGCAGCGTTACATATTCTCCTGAAACCGGCCAGGAAACCAAACTGAATTTCCAGGAAGATTATTACCCCGGTTCCAATTCGGCATCGGGAACGGTTTCCGGGAATCTGGTTTATGTGGGGTACGGAATCACTGCGCCGGAACTGGGTTACGACGATTATGAAAATGTGGATGTGAAAGGAAAAATCATTCTCATGGAATCGGGAATTCCGTACGCAAAAAACGACACAACTTTATCTGAATGGACTCCTTACGCGTATCACCGTTACAAGTTCAGAAATGCTGTAAAACACGGTGCCGCCGGGCTGCTTTATATCGGAAAAATTGCCAATCCGAATACGATCAATCTCGACGGTTTTGTTTATGCGCACATCAGCGAGGAAATTGCCGGGCACATTTTTTCAGATGCCGGGAACGATTATAAAACCGTAAAAAAAGAGCTGGCTGAAAGGAAAATTCCTTCGTTTGCATTCCCCGAAAAACAAACGGCGGTTATAACTGCCGAAACCCAATATTTCCCCAATGCAAAGTCGTGCAACGTGGTTGGTCTCATCGAAGGTTCCGATCCGGTTTTGAAAGAAGAAGTTATTATTGTTGGCGGTCATCTCGACGGGCAGGGACACCTTGGCGAAGTATTTCCCTCGGCACTCGACAATGCATCGGGTGTAGCCGATATTTTGGGAGCGGCCAAAGCGCTTTCCCAACCGGAGATTAAACCCAGGCGTTCGGTGCTTTTTATTTTGTTTGGCGGAGAAGAGTGCGGGCTTTATGGCAGCACACATTACGTGGAAAATCCACTGTTTCCCATAGAAAAAACCAGAATGATGGTAAATCTTGATATGGTAGGCAACGGCACCGGTTTTTTTGTGTCGAACGGAAAAAGCTACCCGGAAATCTTCAACCATTTTGAAACGGCTAATGAAAAATATCTGCACCGGGAAATGGCTGCTTCGGAGCAACGGATAAATTTTGGCAGGCCCAGGTCTGACGCTTCGTTGTTTGAAAATGCCGGTATTCCCACCTTTTCGCTTTGGACCCGCAATTCGGTTTTTCCGGTGTATTACCACGACCCGCGCGACACGCCGGAAGTGCTTACGCCTGAAATTATGGAAGATGCGGCAAAGTTACTTTATCTGGGTGTTTTGGGAGTAGCAAACGATTCAGGGCTTTAGCAGAATTTACTGAAGCTGTATTAAACCCTCCTTGATGGCATATTTTACCATATCGGCGTTGCTTTTCAATCCCAGCTTTTCGAAAATATGCTGTTTATGGGTGCCCACGGTTTTTACGCTAATGAACAGTTTTTCCGATATTTCACGGGTTGTTTTTCCTTCAGCGTATAGTTTCAAAACTTCTGCTTCGCGTTCCGAGAGTTCAGCCTGCCCATCGGCATTCTCTTCCACAGGATCAAGATATCCCTGTATAACCATTTCGGTGATGTCGTCACTCAGGTACTTTTTCCCGGAAACCACCGACTGAACGGCTTCGATAAGTTGCCGGTATGTGCAGTTTTTCAGCAGGTATCCGTCGGCCCCTGCCTCCAAAACGCCCTTCACAAACTGGCGGTCGGAGTGCATAGAAACGGCAATAACCTTGATGTTTGGATCGTTCTTTTTAATGATTCGGGTAGCCTCAATGCCATTCATTACCGGCATGCCAATATCGATTAAAACCACATCGGGTTTCATCTTTTTTGTTCTCTCTGCGGCTTCTTTTCCGTCTTTTGCTTCAGCAATGACTTCAATGTCGGGAGCCGAAGATATTAAATTCACCAATCCTTCCCTGAATAACTGGTGATCGTCTGCAATTAAAACCTTTGTTGCCATTTTTTAATCTTCACTTGTTGGAATAATTACCTTTGCCTTCGTTCCTTTTCCTAATTCCGATTCAATTTCGAGATGGCCTTTTATGCTGTCGAGTCTTTCGGTAATACTCATCAGTCCAAACCCGCCATCCATCGTCGCTTTTTTGTTTGGTTGCCTTTTAAAACCAACCCCGTTATCGCGTATGGAAATATAGTAATATTTTTTGTCCTTTTTAACTTCTACTTCAATTAAATTGGCTTTGGCATGCTTAATTACGTTGTTTAGCAATTCGGTAACAATGCGATACAGGAAAATATTGAACTCTTTCCGAATGCCTATTTTCAGGTTTTCACCCACCAGACTGGTTTTAATATCGTGTTTTTCTTCGATTTGTTCCAGTTTCCATTTGAATGCAGGAATGAGCCCAAGTTCGTACAAAATGGGCGGACTCAGGTCGTAGGTGAGAGTACGTGATTCGGAAATGGCTTTATTTAGCAGCCCTGAAATTTCATTGATTGTTTTTTCCTCACGGGATTTAAATTCCCCGTTCATAATGGAAGAAAGTTTGATGAACGCCAGCGACAAGGTTTGCCCAAGGCTGTCGTGCAGGTTTTCTGCAATACGTCGCCTTTCCCTTTCTTCCACCAGTGTAATCTCAGTGTTCAGGGTTTTCAGTTTTTTCTGATAGTTTTTAATCTGCATTAAACTTTTCTTCAATGCAATTTCTGCCTGCTTGCGTTTTGTTATATCGTAGCATACTCCTCTTAATCCATAGAATTTTCCTTTGTTGTTGAAGGTAGAAAAACCGCTGACCGAAAGCCAGATTTTTTTGTTGCCTTTGATTTTCAATTCGATTTCACAATCGTTGAAACTCGACTGGTTCAAAAAGCTTTCTTCAATCAGACTTGTTTTGCTTTTTGGTTTATTTAGCTGAAAAAGCGACAGGTAGCTTTTTTCGCCAATAATGTCCTCGGGTTTTTCTCCGGTCATTTTTTCAATAACGGGGCTCACGTACGTAAATATTCCTTTTGAATCAACCTCCCAGTAAAACTCAAGGGCATGTTCCGAAATCTGGAGGAAACGTTCTTCGCTCTGAAGGTATTTTGTGGTTTGGTCTTTAATAAGCAGCTGCAGGCTTTCGTTTCGTTTCCGGAGTAGGTCTTCCGCTTTTTTTATACGCAATGCCACATCAATTTGCGCTCTCAGTTCATCCTGGCTAAAGGGTTTTGAAATAAAGGCATCGGCTCCGGCATTCAATCCTTTGGTACGCTCCATAGGGTTTTGTCCCAGGGCTGAAATCATAAGAATGGGAATGTGCCTGGTGGTGGATTCTTTCTTCAGAATGGTACACACTTCGTATCCATTCATTTCGGGCATTAAAATGTCGAGCAGAATAATCTCCGGTTTCTCTTCCAAAGCCAGCGAAATTCCCTCTTTTCCCGAGGTTGCTTTTAAGAAAATAAAATCAGGATAGTATAGTTTGAATATCTGATTTAACAGTACTAAATTTATTTCATTGTCGTCTATGGCCAGGATTTTTTTCATATAATGTTCCCCCGGATGATTTAATTTGTTGGCGTTATTTCAACTGAAACATCTTGAATGTTAACCACTTCAATTCCTGCAAATGTATTGCTTTTTTGTAAACAACAGGCAATTTTACCTTAAAAAAGAACATAAAAAGCAATTGCACTCAGAATTTTATGTCATTATCAGAAGTTTAAACTGATGCCCGATCAGTAAAATGCCTATGCAAATTCAGCAAATAGCTCACGTCTGATTCAGCATCCGAATTGAGGCTAAATGGGTTGAGGCACTGTACCTTAGCTCCTGATTTACAAAACTTAATTTCGGAATATCATGAAGTGGATATTTATAATAGTCCTTTTTTTCGCATTCATTTGCAATACAGGGGCACAGGAAATAGAAAAGGGTTCGACAGCCCAAAGTGAAAATCTAATTAATATAGCAGTTGACGGAGTGAATAAAACGTTTGTTGCACCTCCGGAGCAATTCTCCAGACTTAAGTCGGCCAAAGCACCACAATCGAAAATTCAGGTTACCTATGTCAATTTTCCTGAAGAGGCCAAACGTGCATTCAGCTATGCCGTTTCTATCTGGGAAAGTATGCTGGTTTCGCCCATACCAATTCATGTTGAAGCCCATTGGGAAAAAATGGGAACCAATGTTTTGGCCCATGGCCGTCCTTCACTGTTTTACAACAATTTCAGCGGGGCACCCCTTCGCAATACTTACTACCCCGTTGCTTTGGCCGAGAAGCTCAGCGGCAGGGAACTGAACGGTGGAAATCCGGATATCATCTGCCACTTTAACAGCGAATTCAAGTGGTATTTTGAAACCGACGGAAACACACCTTCTACCCACTATGATTTTGTAAGTTCAGTGTTGCACGAAATTACCCATGGCCTTGGTTTTTCTGGATTTTTAAAAGCCGATGGAACCAGGGGATTTTTTAACAACGCGAACAATCTGCCCAGTGTGTACGATTATCTTATATTCAACCAACAGAATCAATCCATTTCTGACCGTTCGTTGTTTCAAAGCCCTTCCTACGATCTGCAAAAACAACTTACATCCGATAATCTGAAAGTTTGCCAGACCGATGCTTCATTCCAACAGCAAAAAACTATCGATTGGGTTTTTGCTCCTTCGGTATGGAACGAAGGTTCGAGCATTTATCACCTGAAAGGATACGAATACGGTAACAACAATAGCCTGATGTCTCCTTCGGCCAAACGGGGAGAAGCCATACACAATCCTGGGGATGTAACCATGTCGGTTTTATATGAAATGGGCTGGAAGTCGGTTCAGTTTGAATTTAATGAATTGAAAGACATTGAAGAAGCTGTGGCCCAACTGCCTTTGAATGTGGGAGTGGTTTCAGATTCTGATGAGGATTTTTCCAGTGTAAGGGTTATTTACTCTACCGATAATTTTGCTTCGGCAAAAAGTGCAGGGTTACAATCCGGAGGAACGGCTTATCAGTTTGCCGGCAATCTTCCATTGAACTACCATACAGGAAATGTACACTACTATTTAGAGGCAAAAACTTCTGAAAACCGTACGTTCAGATATCCTTCCGATGCTCCTGCAAGTACATTTTCCATGCGTATTGGCCCCGATTATTACGTGCCCAACCTTTTTCACAATCCGATAAAAGCTGTTGCAGGTACAACCCCCGGCATTAAACTAAGTGCCGAAGCAACCGACAATCTCGGTATTAAATCGGTTACCGTTGAATATAAAATCAATGGTAAGGCACAGGAGCCTGTGGTTTTATCGAACCATGAAAATGATTCGTTTTCGGGCGAAATCCAACTTCCGGCGCAATTAAAAGAAAACGACAGGGTAGAATATAAAATAACTGCCATAGATAATTCGGCAAGAGGAAACAAACGTTCGGTTCCGGCCATGGGATATCAGCGAATTAATATTCATTCATTGTACGAACCTGTCACAGGTTATGCTACCCGGTTCGACGATGCTGCCAATGACTTTATCCTGGCCGATTTTAACATTTCGGGTGTCTCCGGCATTTCAGGAAATGTGCTCCACACCCAAAGTCCTTATCCGGTTTCCGCTTTACAAGATGAAAAGTATGAACTTGTTGCGCAGTTGAGATACCCGGTTATTATACAGCCCGGTGGACAGATGTCGTTCGACGAGGTTGTTCTGGTTGAGCCTGCCGATGAGGGAGCCTATTACGATGAAACGCAATATTGGGACTATGTAGTGGTTGAAGCCAGTAAAGACGGAGGTTTTAGCTGGATATCCATTACTGATCGTTACGATTCCGGAATAAATGATACCTGGTATGCTGCCTTCACCAAGAGTTTTTCAAACAATTCATCTACAGCCATGCCTCACGAAAGTATGTTTGTAAATCGTATGGTTAACCTTACCAAAAACACAGGGTTGGAAGCCGGAGATACGGTACTTTTCCGTTTCAGGCTGGCGTCCGATCATTCGGTAAATGGCTGGGGATGGGCAATCGGAAACCTGGATATTCAGGGATTGCATACAAGCAGCGAAGAGCTTTTGGCCGGAGGTGGCTTCCAGGTTTATCCAAACCCGGTAAGTAACCGGCTATTTGTTGAATGGGCTTCGCATACTGATGGTGTACCGGTAGAAATTGTAGTTACCGATCTTTTTGGAAAAACCATCCGCCGCGAAACAGGGCTGGACCCGCTTTTTTCACAAAAAGCTGAAATTGACCTGTCGGGAATAAGCCCGGGCATTTATATGGTGAGCATCAGCGACGGAATGCGCATTGTTTCAACCAGCAAGATTGTAAAGAACTGATTTGTTAAAAGATAAAAATTCATAAACAGAAATTATTGATTCACCTAAAAATTAAAAAAATGGAAACTTTAATGCTTATTGTATTCGGAGCCTCACTGACAGGCTTAATAACTTCGGTAGTTGTAATGGTAAAACTGCTTACCTCCAAAAACAGAAACTCACTGATTTAATGTTGTTTCAGTAACCTTCTCAGCGTTTTTCAGTTAAAGTTGCATGGTACATTTGTCAAATCCAATTAATTTTCAAACTTTTACCGGCTCAATTTTGTATATAGTTTGAAAGAAAATTGTTTCATGCAAAGAATTATCGCTGTAGTTATTCTAATCCTGTCAACTGCTTCTGCCTCTGCACAAAAGCTGTGGCAGAAGCAAGGTCATGACTTGTCGTGCCCGGTTTGTGTTGCATCCGAAAAAACCGAGAAGTTTTTTATTCCGCCCCCGGCCGAATCGTTAAACCTGCTGAAGTCGGCAGAAAAGAAATCAGAAATTATTGTGTCTTACAGCCTTTTCCCCAAAGAGGCCAGAGAGGCTTTTGAGTATGCCAAGGGAATCTGGGAAACGCTGATTGAGTCTCCCGTTCCGATTTACATTCAGGCCAACTGGCGTCGCAAAGGAGCGAATGTGCTGGGTAGTTGTGGGCCTGCCAGTTTTGAAAAAAATTTCAACGGAGCTCCCCGAAAAGATGTTTATTACCCCATTGCTCTTGCAGAGAAAATTTCGGGAAAAGAACTCACTGGTCCCGGGCAACCCGATATTCTGGCCGAATTTAACAGAGATATTGACTGGTATTTTGGGACCGATGGCAACACTCCGGCAATGCTTTATGATTTTGTGTCGGTGGTGTTGCACGAAATAGGACATGGACTGGGCTTTACCGGTTTTTTTTATGTTGAAGGAAATATTGGAGGCTACGGTTTTTATGATTACGGCAATACCACCTCTTTCGACCTTATGGTTGAACGATTGAACGGCGACCGGTTATCCAATACCTCCATTTATTCCAATCCATCGGTAGATTTGCGAAACGCATTGGTGTCAAATTCGCTGTATGCAAACAGCCCGGTAGCGATTACTGACGGAGGCCGTTCCAGGCCCAGACTATATGCTCCTTCGGTTTGGGACAACGGCTCGAGCATTTATCATTTGAACGACTTTACCTATCCGGGAAGCGATCCCAATTCACTGATGACTCACGCGCTGGGAAGGGGGAGCGCCATTCACGACCCTGGACCGCTTACCATGGGAATTATGGCCGATATGGGGTGGAAAAATCTGCAGATTGAGTTTTCTCCGCCAAAAGACCAGGAAGAATCAGGGCCTGTTAACATTGAGGCAAAAATTACCAGCGATTATGCACTGGATACATCAAGAATTTACTTGATTATAACTTCCGAAAACTTCGATACTGATTACGATACCATTCCCCTAAAACCGGATGAAAGGGGCGTTTTTAAAACCCAATGGCAACCGGGGCCGGAGACTGAAACCGTTCATTATTACATAAGTGCAGGTGATGTGAAAAACAGAACTTTCTATCTGCCATCCGAAGCGCCTTCCGCGTTTTTTACCCTGAATTTTGGGCCCGACAGTACCATGCCGACCATTAACCACGTACCAATCAGCTGGTATTTCGACACCGGGACAGGACTGAAAATTTTCGCCGATGTTAACGACAACCTGGGCGTAGATACCGTATTTGTGGAATACAGCATCAATGGTGTGGAACAGCCTCCTTTTGGCCTGGTTAATGATTCGGCAACGGTTTATTCGGCATTTTTCCCTTTTGCAAACCATTCTTTGCAGGATGGCGATGAAATCGACTACAGCCTGGTGGCCATCGATGCCTCAACGGCTAAAAACCAACGAAGGCTTCCCCTGCGGAACAGTTTTTCGTTCAGAACTGAAAAAATGCTTGAACCCATTGCCGGCTACATCAATAACTTCGATAACCCCACAACCGATTTTATTCTTAACGACTTTAGCGTTTTTACCGAAGATGGTTTTGATAACGGGGCGTTGCACAGTCCGCACCCATACCCAAGCCCCGATAGGGACGACACAGAATTTAACTTTACCACCCTGTTGAAATACCCGATTATATTAACCGACAATGCCATTTTAACTTTCGATGAAATTGTGCTGGTAGAACCAGGCGACCCGGGCACACAATTTGACGATTTTGGATTTTGGGATTATGTGATCGTGGAAGGAAGCAGTGATAAAGGCGATACCTGGCTTCCGTTGGTTGATGGATACGACGCGCGCGAAGCACGAAACTGGGAAAACCAGTATAACAGTTCAATTTCAGGTATGAATTCTACCACCACAGGTACCCCTGAAATGTACATCAACCGAAGAATAGATATGCTGGAAAACGGTCATTTCTCCAAAGGCGATACCATCCTTATCCGGTTCAGGCTTTTTTCCGATCCTTATGCGCACGGCTGGGGCTGGGCCATCGATAACCTGCGGATTCAAACACCCGTTTCTGTTATCCAGCCACTGCTCTCTCCGGGTAATATTGAGGCTTATCCCAATCCTTTTTCCGGAAAATTTAACATTTCTGTTGAAACTGCAACTGAAATTGAGGAATTGATAGTAGAGGTATATAACGTATATGGTCAAAAATTAGAATCGATTGTTCATCAAAATGTTACGGGTAGGTTTGTGACAAGTTTGGAAATGAAAAACGGCCAGGCCGGTTTGTACCTGCTGGTGGTTAAGGAAAACGGGCAGCAGGTTTTCGCAAAAAAATTGATTCATAATTGAAATTAATGGCTATCTTTGCTTCCAAATTGAAAGAAAATGAATTCTGCAAATAACAATAACAACTTTTACTGGTATTTTTATTTTGGTTCTGAAAGCGGGATCAACCAGTAAGGTATTGTTGCAGTGAAGAATATTTTACCAAAAGGTCCCGGATTTTCCGGGGCCTTTTTTTTTGAACGAAAGAAGATATGAAGGTAACAATTATTGGACTTGGATTAATTGGCGGATCGTTGGCCAAAGATTTAAGAAAAGCAAAATTTGCCACCGAACTGGCAGGAGTTGAAGCTAGCGAAATTCATGCCCATGAGGCGCTTGAGCTGGGTTTGGTTGACCGTATTGAACCGCTTGAAAAAGGCCTTTCAGGTGCCGATTTGATAATCATTGCCATTCCGGTGGACAAAGAACTGGAGGTTTTACCGGTTGTGCTCGATTTAGTGGACCGGAACACTACGGTAACCGATATGGGATCAACCAAGAAGGTGATTACTGACCAGATTCAAAACCATCCTAACCGGAAGCAGTTTGTACCGGCACATCCCATGTCGGGAACAGAAAATTCCGGGCCCGCCGCAGCTATTGAAGGGTTGTTCAGAGGAAAGATTGCCATTGTTTGCGACCATGAGCACAGCGGCCCACAACACCTGGCACTGGTAGAAAAAATGTTTCAGGCCCTGGGAATGGACATTGCCTACATGAGCTCGGACGAGCAGGACCACAGCACTGCATTTGTTTCACATTTGCCGCATGCCGCTGCCTTTGCACTTGCCAATGCTGTACAGGCAAAGGCCAACCGAAATATCATTTTCGATTTGGCCAGCGGAGGTTTTCGTTCCACAGTCAGGCTGGCTAAAAGTTCATCCTCCATGTGGAAACCTATTTTTGAACAAAACAACCAGTATGTAGTTCATTCTCTGGATGTGTATATACAGCATTTACAGGAGTTTCGCGATTGCATGAAGCATAACCGGTTCGATAAACTGGAAGAGCTGATATTAACCGCAAATAATATTAGAACAATTCTTGATGGCGAGAATCCTCATTTTATAAAGAACGAAGAAAAAATTGTAAAACTTTATACAAAACAGCAATGAGTACGAAATTTGAATTCAATACCATAAAGGAATGGTTGCCCCACATCGATAATCCTTTGCTTATTTCTGGTCCGTGCAGTCTCGAAACCGAAGAACAAACGCTTGAAACAGCCCGTTTGCTGGCCAAAGATTCGCGTGTCTTTGTATATCGGGGCGGAGTGTGGAAACCGCGCACAAGGCCGGGTTCATTCGAGGGAGTTGGCTCAATTGGATTGAAATGGCTGCAGAAAGTGAAAAAAGAGACAGGTCTGCCGGTTGGCACTGAGGTTGCCAATGCCCACCATACCGAAATGGCACTGAAAGCAGGCCTCGATGTTCTGTGGATTGGCGCCCGATCTACAGCAAGTCCTTTTGTGGTGCAGGAAATAGCCGATGTGCTGAAAGGCAGTAATGCCGTAGTGATGGTAAAAAACCCGGTAAACCCCGATGTGCAGCTCTGGATGGGAGCGGTGGAGCGGGTGTATAACGCCGGAATTAAAAATATTGTAGCCATTCACCGGGGATTTACTCCTTTCAAGGAAACCATTTACCGCAATTACCCCAACTGGCAAACTGTAATTGAACTGCGCCGGCTGATGCCCAACCTTCCCATTATCTGCGACCCCAGTCATATTGCCGGGAAACGGGAATATCTTTACGAGATTGCACAGAAAGCTTTCGATATGGGTATGGAAGGGCTGATGCTTGAATCGCATATCGACCCTTCGTGCGCACTTAGCGATGCTGCCCAGCAACTAACTCCGGCCGATTTGGGAAAATTGCTCGACAGACTGGTAATCAGGCACGAAACCGCCAATAATCCCGAGTTTGAAAACCGGCTCGATATGCTTCGCAGCCGCATCGATGCCATCGACTCAGAGTTGCTTGAAATGCTTTCATCGCGAGTTGAAATTGTGAAGCAGATAGGACAATATAAAAAGGTAAACAATGTAACCGCTTTGCAAATTAACCGCTGGAGCCAGTTAATGGAAGATCGCGTGAATATAGGGAAGAAACTGGATTTGAACGAAACCTTCATAAAAATCCTTTTCCAGCTCATTCACGAAGATTCGGTAAGGATGCAGACAGAAATCATGGATTCGGAGTAGAAGAATTCGTAAGTAAAGCGATGCTCCGCTTCATGGCTTTTTCGATGGAGCGATAATCGAGTATCTCTTTTCCGATATAAATAAAAATAATGACCTTTTTTTGCCCCGAAAGGGCAGAATACAGCTGGTGTTTATTCAGGCGGTAGGCTTCGCGTATGCGCCGTTTAATGACATTTCGCTTAACCGCTTTTTTAAATAATTTTTTACTCACGGCAAAAGCTGCTTGGGCAGGGTAGGGTCCTTCAAAATCAACTTCGGCATGTACAACTTTTAGCGGGTAGGCCAAAAAAGCTGATCCCTCGCTAAAAAGTTTTTCCATTTGCTTTTTGCTTTTCAGCCGTTCCTCTTTTTTGAAAAAATGACGGCTGCCTGTTGCTGTATTTCCCGGATGCTTTTCCATGAATATTAAAAAAGGCTGCCACGCAGTTTCACGGGCAGCCTTTCAAAGGTATATTTTTTTTCGCACTAATTTTTGTTCTCTTTTTTAATGTACTGCTCCAGTGCCATGGTCATAGATGGAGCCTGGGCAGTGGGAGCTTCAATGTCGAGCTTTAAACCGGCTTCGCGAACAGCCTGGGCTGTGGTTGGTCCAAAACAGGCAATGCGTGTATCGTTCTGCTTAAACTCGGGGAAGTTTTGAAACAATGACTTAATTCCCGAGGGACTGAAAAAAACAAGGATATCGTAGTTTACATCTCTCAGGTCCGACAAATCGCTGCTTACCGTACGGTACAAAATGGCTTTGGTATATTTGAACCCGCCTTTGTCGAGTAACTCGGGAATTTCCTGTTTGTGAATGTCGGATAGCGGAACCAAAAAGCGCTCGTCCTTGTGCTTTTTCATAACGGATATCAGGTCGGAAAACTTGCCGTTCCCATAAAAAATCTTTCGCTTGCGATACACAATGTACTTCTGCAGATAAAATGCAGTGGCTTCCGAGATGCAGAAATATTTCATGGTGTCAGGGATGGTAAGCCGCAAATCCTGACTGATTCGGAAAAAGTGATCGATAGCAGTGCGGCTTGTAAATATTACGGCCGAATGTTCCAGAATATGTATGCGTGTTTTCCGGAACTCCTTGCCTGTTACACCTTCAACCTGAATAAACGGTCGGAAGTCAATTTTTAAATTGTTCTTCTCGGCCAGGTCAAAATAAGGTGATTTTGCCGTTGACGGTTTTGGTTGTGAAACCAGAATACTCTTGATTTTCAAAATACGCTTCTTTAAGTTAAACTATACCCACTCGCTTATACCACCAAAATCTTATAAAGTAAAACCAAGGGTAAAATTTCAAGGGTACAAAAGTATAAAAAGAGATAAAATATAGAAAATTGTTTTCTTAATAATATTATTAATCCTCTCGAAAGCAACAAAAAATAAAGAAATAACACGGTAATTAAACCTGTAATAACCGGATACCTGATGTTGCTGAACGGGTAAAATGCAATTACTGTAACTACCGGAAACAAAAGTAAACCGGTTACGCGGTTGATATTATTCATGTTGAATAAGTACTCCCCGGTTTCGTGGTTTTTCTCGTTAATGAAAGCCATGAGCCTGTATAATGCCTTTTTTGCCAAAAAATATATCAGTACGAGCACAAGACTGAAAAGGAAAAGTGAAAAATTTTTCCAGGGAAGGTCTATTCTGAAAAATTGAAAAAGCTGAAAAACAAATATGGAAAACACCAGGTAGAAAAGAATGTCTAACTGAAAAGTTCCCTGCAACAGAGCGGTATTTTTATCCTGAAACAAGCGCAACGAAGTGGAATAGTTTAACACGGAATGAAAAAGATGACCGAGGTATTTTCCCCAGAATGTGCGAACCGACGCCAGCAAAACCAGAATTAAAAGAAGCAGGATTGTAAGCCAATCGTAATTTTCACGGTTTACGGTTCTGGCGGGCAGTCGAAAACCTTCGTTTTTTGTAATTGTTGCTGCAGATACTTTTGCTTCCGTGCGGGGTTCCATATAGCGCGAACCCTCCACCAGAAGACTTTGTTCGCGTTGCCACCACCTGTATCTGAGTTGAGTGGCGGTTGGTGGGGCCGGAGCAGACCGGGAAACGTTGCTTCCCGAATCGGTTTCCGTCGTTTGCCTTTCCGGAATCGGACCCAGAGGAACGGGTGCCGCACGGTTAATGTTTAACCCTCCGGTGGCAGGCTCGCCGGGTAAATTTCTTAAAGGATTTGCTGCCTTTGTGGTATCCTGCTGGTATGTAAACACCTGTTGCCTCATTTCTGCTGCAAAGATACCAATAGATTCCTCATTTTAATTGCTATTCAAATAATTTCGGTTTGGACTGAAAACAAAAAAAGCCGGCTTTACAAACCGGCTTTCCATCATCATGATTCTTCCTCTGTTATTTTATGCGTACAGTCTGTTCAAAAATATCGAACCCTGTAGCAAAAACAATTTCGTATTCTCCCGGACGAAGTTTTGAAAGGTCAAGCCCTTCATGAACTGCAAACTCGGGATTCAATTTTTTTTCATATACCAGCTCGTTGCTTCTGTCGTAGATGTAAATGCCCATATTTTCCATAGGATAATTAAGGTACGACATTTTCCAGATGTTGTTGTCGAATTTAAACAACGGTTCCAGTGTTTTCCTTTCACTCATAACAGTAATCTCACCACGTTCAATTTTAAACTGGGTTTCATTTTTCTCTTTCTCCGATTTCACCGAAAGCATATAAGTTCCGTCCTCCAGCGCCGAAAAATCATATTTTCTTTTGTAGTTGTTAACCGGTTCGGTGGTTTTCTTCGAGAAAATTACATCGCCAAACTGGTCTTTTACATCTATCTCAAACTGAGTGTAAGTTGCATTTGTAATTTCTACATAAGCACTTTCATCGGTCGAAGGCGCCATGTTCGTTCTTACATTTCCGGAAGCAAAAGCAAAATTTGCCATAAAAAGTATGGCTGCTGCAATCATTGTTGTTTTCATTGTTTTCATAATCTTGTTTTTTAATTGTTCATTTTTATAACTTTCAATCTAATAAAGGATCTAAAGGTGTTTTTGTTTATGTATGCTGTGATAAGCAGAAACATTTTTAATTTTTATTATTATAAACAGCTGTAATAAAGCATTTTGCTATAATTGTTAAAAAAAGTTAAATAGGTCGATTTCTGGGTTTGTTCAAACAGATACAAATACATTTTTTTTTCTGGAAGGTTGAAAAGGTAGGTTACGTTCCTATTTTTTTTACATTTGAGAAAATTTAAATGAAAAAGAAATGGGAAATAAAACATTATCACAACTTTACACTGGTGCATTTCAGAAGAACTGGGATGGTCTGGCATTTTCCGACTATGAGGGTAACGATTTCAGGTATGCCGATGTTGCAAAAATCATCAAGTCGCTGCATCTGTTTTATCAGTTATCCGGGCTCCAACGCGGCGATAAAATTGCTGTTTTAGGAAGGAATTCTGCCCACTGGGGCGCTGTTTTTTTATCAGCACTTTCATCGGGTATTGTTATTATCCCCATTTTGCCCGACTTTAATGAAAGCAACACAAATCATATTATCAACCATTCGGAGTCGAAGCTGGTGATTGGTTCAAAATCGTTACTTGAAAAGGTTGATTTTGAGAAATCCGAAACGCTTCAAACGGTGCTTGCCCTGGATGATTTTTCGCTTCACCTGGCTAAAGACGAGAACACCCGGTATAAGCTCGACGATGCATTTACCTATTACAAAGAAAACGATCTGAAAAAAGAGAGCTTTCAATTTGAAGAATGGAAAAAGGAAGACACCTGCATCATTTCCTACACATCGGGAACTTCAGGATTTACCAAGGGGGTAATGATTCCTGAAAGAAGCCTTGTTTCCAATATTGTATATGCACAGGAACACATGCCCTTGCAGTCAGGCCATAAAATTGTATCCTTTCTTCCTATGGCACATGTTTACGGATTATTGTTCGAATTTTTATTCCCGGTAACGCTGGGCTGCCATATTACTTTCCTAAGCCGGATTCCTTCTCCTGCTATTATTACCAAGGTTTTTGGAGAGGTAAAACCGAACCTGATACTTTCAGTACCACTGGTAATAGAAAAAATTTACAAAAAACGGATTTTACCTACCATCGAAAAACCGGTGATGCGCATTCTGCTGAAAACCCCGGGTATAAAAAATATTCTGCTGAAAAAAATTAAAGAGAAACTTACCGAAACATTTGGCGGACGATTCTTCGAGATTGTGATTGGCGGGGCGCCGCTCAGTGCCGATGTAGAAAAATTCTTCCGGCTTATCAATTTCAGGTTTACCATTGGTTACGGCATGACCGAGTGCGGACCACTCATCAGCTACGAAGCATGGGATAAAACCCGGCCCGGTTCGGCTGGCCGGCTGGTTGACCGGATGGAGGTGCGCATCGACTCGGAGGATCCCTACAACGCGGTTGGCGAAATTCAGGTGCGTGGCGAGAATGTAATGACCGGCTATTACAAAAATGAACAGACCACCAAAGAAGCGTTTACCGAAGACGGCTGGCTTAAAACCGGAGATTTGGGCGTTATCGATGAGAATAATTTTATCTTCATTCGCGGACGCTCCAAAAATATGATTCTGGGACCCTCTGGACAGAATATTTATCCCGAAGAGATTGAAGCCAAAATTGCAAATATGCCCTATGTGGCCGAATGTGTTGTAACCGACCGGCAGGGAAAACTGGTGGCCAAGGTTTTTCCCGATTTTGAAGCGATGGAAGCCGACAGCATTTCAACAGATGAAATTTCGGATGTAATGGAAGAAAACCGCAAGCGGTTAAATGCCGAACTGCCGAGATTTGAACAAATCAGTTTGTTTGAAATGGTAAGTGAAGAGTTTGAAAAAACACCCAAGAAGAATATCAAGCGGTTTAAGTACATATAAATCAAATGGCTGTAATCTTTTTTCAGCAACTCAATCAAACCAAAAAATAATGTGTTTGTAAAACCTTTTTATATCCATGAACCAGGTAAATCAAAAGGAATCGATACAACCGGAACACGTTTGTTATCGCTTGATTTTTTTCGTGGAATGACCATGTTTCTGCTAGTGGCCGAGGGTACAGCCTTATGGAGTGTTTTGGTTAAAGAGCCGGTTGCCGGATCTTTTCTTGAACCATTTTTTCAGCAATTTCACCATCATCCGTGGGCCGGATTAAGATTCTGGGATTTGGTGCAGCCGTTTTTCATGTTTATTGTTGGGATGGCCATGCCGTTTTCTTATGCCAAACGACGGAAACGGGGCGATTCAAATCAAAAAATAACCCGGCACATAATTCAGCGATGTATTTTGCTGCTGGCATTTGGCGTTGGACTTCACTGCGGTTACCGGCGTGAATTGGTCTGGGAGTTGTGGAATGTGCTTTCACAGCTATCGGTTACCATCATTATTGCCTATTTTCTCATGCGCTACAAACCCTCTTTACAAATTCTTGCCGCTTTTGGACTTCTATTGCTGACAGAAATTTTATACCGGACATTTCCTTTGGAAGGATACAACCAACCCTTCGTTAAAGACCACAATTTCGGTACATGGATGGATATGGTTCTCATGGGAAAAATCAATGCCGGTGGCGGATGGGTAGCCATCAACTTTATTCCTACAGCAGCACATACCATTTGGGGTGTTGTTGCGGGGCAACTGCTGCTTTCCAAAAAACCGGAATCAGAAAAGTTGAAAAAGTTAATCGTGGGTGGATTGATTATTCTGGTGGCAGGCTATGTGCTCCACTTCACTTCTGTAACGCCCATTATCAAACGTATCTCTACTTCATCGTTTGTGCTGGCATCGGGCGGTTGGTCACTTTTGGTACTGGCTTTTTGCTACTGGTTTATCGACATAAAAAAAATCAACCGCTGGATTTTTCCGTTTGTTATTGTTGGAATGAATCCCATTTTCATTTACCTCTTTTCCAATACTGTTGGCGGACAATGGTTTAACGGGTTTGTAGGTATTTTTACCAAAGGTTTTCTAAACTGGTTTCATACCCCCGAATTCTTAATGGCATTGGTAACTTCGTTAACCGTTTTGGCGCTCGAATGGCTTTTATGCTATTATTTATACCGAAAAAAAATCTTCTTTAAAATTTAAAATCATAACTTCGTTTTTTGTAAAATTAAATTCAAATAAAATGGAAAATACTTCGCGCAGGAATTTCTTAAAAACTTCACTGGCTGCAACTGCAGGCACCATGCTTTTATCTCCGGCCTGTGCCGGTTTGGGGTCCGGTAAATCGCCTTTTAAAATCTCGCTGGCTGAATGGTCGTTACACAAAACGTTGTTTGCCAACGAAATGACAAATCTCGATTTTCCACGTTTTGCCGCAGAACACGGCATAATGGGAGTAGAATATGTAAATCAGTTCTTTAAAGATAAAGCGAAAGACGAACAATACCTGTCCGAGCTGAAAAAGATTTGTGAGAACGAAGGAGTAACCAGTGTGCTCATTATGTGCGACGGCGAAGGCATGGTGGGTCATCCCGAAAAAGATGAACGGATTAAAACCCTTGAAAACCACAAAAAGTGGATTGATGCGGCCAAATTTCTGGGGTGCCACTCCATCAGAGTAAATGCAGGAAGCCAGGGAAGTTTTGAAGAGCAACAGAAACTGGCTGCCGACGGATTGCGCATGTTGTGTGAATACGGCGACTCGCAGGATATTAACGTTCTGGTGGAAAACCACGGCGGATGGTCGAGCCACGGCGAATGGCTGGCAGGAGTTATGGAATTGGTTGACCACAAACGAGTGGGTACCTTACCCGATTTTGGGAATTTCATTATTAACCGCCAAACCGGAGAAGAGTTCGATCGGTACAAAGGGATGGAATTGCTGATGCCGTATGCCAAAGGAGTGAGCGCCAAATCAAATGATTTTGATGCTGATGGAAATGATACGCGGTCTGACTATTTCCGAATTATGAAAATTGTTAAAGATTCCGGCTATAAAGGCTGGGTAGGCATTGAATACGAAGGAAATGAATTGCCTGAAAAAGAAGGAATACTGGCAACCAGGCAATTGCTGGAACGCGCATTTGAAAGCCTGGCCTGAAAAACGGGTTAAAAATTGTTAAACCCGATGTCAATCTGAAACAAAGTATTCATGATGCCGTAATTCCACTGTGGCCTTTGGCAAATTACTTTAAAAGTGGACTTATCTGGGTTGATTGGTTGAGATTGGTTCAGAAATTGAAATGGGGAGAAGTTATTTGTCTTACAAAGAGAAGCGGTGGAAATTAGTCCATCGCTTTTTTTAACGCCTTTTTACCGGTCGGGTTTTGCGGCCCGATCCAAAAAGTCCGCTTCGTGTGTTGCGCGACCGGGTGAAATTGCTCCGGTGATACCGCCGGTCGGGGACAGCTGAAAAAATAAGCCCTACACTGGCCTGGGCCACTGCAGCAAAGCTGTTTGTTCGTGTCAAACTGGTTTCTCCCTGTGCACCATAGTCAAAATTGGGTACACCGTTTACAATGTCGGAATTAATAAGCGAGGCCGTAGCATCAAAATAAATATCGAACCTGTCGGACAACCGGTAAGTAGCTCCCAGACCCGCTCCTCCGTTAAATGCAGCCATTTTGGGATATTCGCTGTTTTTGGTTCCACGGGCAAATAAAACACTTGCGTCATAATCAATTCGGTGTACTGGATCTTCAAACATAAAATCGGTACCCACAAATGCAACTCCCCCAAAGGCTTTTAAAAATATATTTATCTCTCTGCTGTAAGGCAAAAAATACCACCTGGCGGTCAGAAGGGTATTTAAAATTTGTGTATCGTAAATCAATGCATTGTCAGGATATTTATAAATATCGGGGAGTGGGTTATGGCGCGACAGGAAAAAATTGTAGAGCGGTGCTTTGGGTGTATGGCCTGAAACCTGATTGTAGCCAAACTGTATCCCCAATTCAAAATCGGCGGCAACCGGCGAAATAATTTCCAGTTCTGCTCCCGGCCTGATCAATGATTTAAAGACGTGGCTGCCCGGGTGCGACAAATCGTTCTTCCTGGGGTGGGAAACTTCACCTCCGCCGGGCTCTCCTAAAAAAATACTGCTGTTGCCACTCAACCTTACCCTGAAAACCTGCCCGATTGCAGTTTCACACAACAAAATAAGTATAAATAACATGGCGAGGTTAATTCTCATGCATTTTTCATTTTTTGTTTACGGCATGAAGATATGATATTCCGTACCGAAAATCCAAACAGATGCTGAAAAATTACCTTCGTTCTTTCACCTCTTTGGCATCCACTACCTTGAAAAGCTTGTCTGATCGCCGAAGTTTTGTGTCAACCGGAACAGAAATATGCTGACCTTTTAAACCCATTTCAACAGGTTTCATTTCGAACCGGATTTCGTTAACAACGGTTTGAACCACACCGGTTGTTGGTCCGGTAATTATAATTTCATCGCCCGTATTCAGGTTTTGGGTCTCCAGTTTGAATTCCGCCACGCCGATATTGGTGAAGTAGTTGGTGCACTTGCCAATGTAAATTTTTCGTTTGGTAGCCCGCGAGCCGTAATTGGCACTCCATTCGCCCAACCGCTTTCCCAGGTAGTAGCCATCCCAAAACCCGCGGTTAAAAACCGATGCCAGCCGTTCGTCCCAGTCTTTAATTTTTTCTTCGGTGAATGCATTTTCAAAACACGTTTCCACCGCTTCGTGGTAACATTGTACCGTGGTTTTCACGTATTCGGGCGAACGGGCGCGCCCTTCAATTTTCAGCACCGAAACGCCGGCATCCAGTATTTTATTCAGAAAGTGGATGGTTTTCAGGTCTTTGGGCGACATGATGTATTCGTTGTCTATTTCCAGTTCTGCACCTGTTTCCTTGTCGGTAACCGTATAGGCGCGGCGGCAGGTTTGCAGACAGGCCCCGCGGTTGGCTGACGAGTTCATCTCATGCAGGCTCAGGTAACACTTCCCTGAAATGGCCATGCAGAGGGCTCCGTGCACAAACATTTCCAGCCGCACCAGATTTCCCGAAGGTCCTTTAATCTTTTGCTCTTTTATTTGATTACTGATTTCCCAAACACGGCCCAGATTCATTTCGCGGGCCAAAACCACCACATCGGCAAACTGTGCATAAAACTTCACCGCTTCCACATTGGTAATGTTTACCTGAGTTGAAATATGCACCTCAAGGCCTATGGAACGGGCATACATGATAACCGAAATGTCGGCGGCAATCACTGCAGAAACGCCGGCCTTTTTGGCTGCATTGAGCACGGCATGCATCTGTTCTGCTTCATTGTCAAAAATTTCCACGTTCAGGGTGAGATAGGTTTTTACACCATTGGCTGTGGCAATTTCAACTATTTTTTTCAGGTCGTCGAGCGAAAAGTTGTTAGCCGAACGCGACCGCATGTTCAGATGTTCCACACCGAAATAAACCGAACCGGCCCCGCCCTGAATAGCCGCCATCAGCGATTCGTACGAACCCACCGGCGCCATAATTTCAATCTCTCTTCGCTCCATATTTTTCAAATTTTCAGGCCACAAAGGTATAATATTTTGAAAAGAGGTAGTGTTTTTTCATCACTGGCACGGTATTTCAAAACAGAATTGATTATTTTTGTAAAAAAGCTTGTAATTATGAGACTTACAATGGTTATAAAACAAGGGAAAAGCGGTTATTTGGTGGGTCAGTTGAAAGAAATTCCGGAAGTATTTACCCAGGGAAAAGACATGAAAGAACTAAAAGAGAATATTTTAGATGCTTTGGAGCTTTATTTTGAGGATATACGTGAACAGTATAACCCCATGGGTGATATGATCGCTGAAGAAGAGTTGAACTTTGCGTAGTCCATGAAACGTAAAAAATTCATAAAATTCCTGAATCAGCACAACTGTGGTTTTATCAAACATGGTAAAAAACACGATAAATACCAAAACACGGCCAATGGAAAAAGAACCGTGATACCACGACATCCCGATTTAGATGATTATTTATGCGAATTAATTTGTAAACAACTCGATATACCGTCACCACCTAAAAACTAGGCTTGATTTAGAAGATCAGTTTTTTAATTTCCCCTATCTTTGCACCGAACTTCAAAAATCAGAACAATGAGCAACCAGAAAATACGGGTACGATTTGCCCCAAGTCCAACCGGGCCGCTGCACATGGGTGGTGTGCGCACCGCACTGTTTAACTACCTTTTTGCCAAAAAACACGGCGGTGATTTTATCCTCCGTATTGAAGACACCGACCAGAGCCGGTTTGTGCCCGGTGCAGAGGAATATATTGTGGAAAGTTTGAAATGGTGCGGGCTACATCCCGACGAAGGCCCTGGAATGGGAGGAGAATTCGGACCGTATCGGCAAAGCGAACGCAAAGAGTTGTATAAAAATTATGCCGACCAGCTCGTAAAATCGGGTTGGGCCTACATCGCTTTCGACACGCCCGAAGAGATTGAAAAACTGCGCACCGACGCTGAATCGAAAAAGGAAACCTTCTCTTACGGCATCGGCACACGCGAAAAGCTGAACAACTCACTGAACCTTTCAGAAGCAGAAGTGAAGCAAAAAATGACTGCCGGCGAAGCGTACGTTATCCGGTTTAAAATGCCCGAAGATGAAGATGTTACCGAAAACGATATCATTCGCGGAAACGTAACATTCAATACCACCAAAAGCCTCGATGACAAAGTGCTGTTTAAATCCGACGGCATGCCCACCTACCACCTGGCCAACGTGGTGGACGACCACCTGATGGAAATTACCCACGTTATCCGCGGTGAAGAGTGGTTGTCGTCTATGCCGCTGCACGTGTTGTTGTACCGCGCATTGGGCTGGGAAGATACCAAACCGCAATTTTCCCACCTGCCACTCATTCTGAAACCGCAAGGCAAAGGCAAACTCAGCAAACGCGATGGCGATAAAATGGGTTTTCCGGTTTTTCCACTGCAATGGAAAGATCCAGCCACCGGCGAAGTGTTTCGTGGTTACCGAGAAGACGGGTACTTCCCCGAAGCTTTCATAAACCTGCTGGCTTTGCTGGGCTGGAATCCCGGAACGGAACAGGAATTCTTTTCAATGGAAGAACTGACACAGCTATTCAGTCTTGAAAGGGTAGTAAAATCAGGTTCGCGGTTCGACCCTGAAAAAGCCAAATGGTTCAACCGGCATTATTTTCAGCTAAAAACAGATGAGCAGCTGGCCCAACTGTTTAAACCCGTTTTGGAAAAAAAAGGTATTTCTGCTTCAACAGAAAAAATGCTTGCTGTGGTTACCGAAATCAAGGAACGTTGCGAATTTGTTTCCGACCTGTGGGAACAGGGCAGCTACTTTTTTGAAGCACCCGCCTCTTACGACGAAAAAACGGTAAAAAAACGCTGGAAGGAAGACACACCCGAACAACTTTCTGTCGTTGCAGCATTGTTTGAAACTGTTGACATTTGGAAAGCTGAAAATATCAAAGAAGTCTTTTCTGCTTTTATGAACGAACAAGGCTGGGGTTTTGGAGCTATCATGAATCCTTTACGCCTCTGCTTGGTTGGTGGCAACATGGGCCCCGATTTATTCAAAATCTGTGAAATTCTGGGAAAAGAGGAAACCATTCAGAGGATTAAGGCAGCGATTAAAATATTACCGAATTGAATTCTCAATAATGTCCTTTTAGTGAATAAATTACAACTTTGTTTTTCTCGAAATCAATGGTGTAAATAATACGGTGTTCGTGGTTTATTCTTCGTGACCAAAAGCCTGAAAGATTTTTACTTAATTTTTCAGGCTTTCCAATGCCACTATCAGGCGTTAAAGCTATCGAATTTAATAATTCAGTTATTTTAGTCTGATTTTTTTTGTTACCCGAACGCTTCCAGAATTCAATATCAGCCAAAGCCCCTGTTTTAAACTCTACTTCCATAGGTTGTCAACATCGAGTTTTATTGAAGGTTGTTTTTTTCGTTCGTTTAGCATTTTAATAAAATCGGGATCATACTCCCCCATTTTTTCGTCCCTGTTCTCAACAACTTTAACGTATTTTACCGTTTTCAGATAATCTACCAGCCGTTTAGCTTCCTTACTGCGTGTATCAATAATTACTGTTGTCATATCTCTTTTTTTGCAAAGATACAAATTTACATATCAGGTGCCTAACTAAACTAGAGCGGCGTTTTATTCAACCAGGGTTACCTCACGAACCCGGCCAGTGCATACACCAGTGCAGCCTGCCAGTTGATAGCCACCTCGTTGTGGCTGTAAGACTCTTCAACATCCACCCAATCAGTTGCTGAATGGCCGCCACCTACAATGTATCCGGGCCACGGCGCTTCAATTCCGTCGGCGCCCGAACGCCGGTCGTGCGGATTCATGGGCGGGTCAATGCCCAATCCGGTTACATACGAACGATTGTAGTAATTGTGCCCGAAAATATGGTTCACGGCATCGAGAGCTGTTTCAATGTAAGCTTTGTTGGGCTGAAGTTTGTTGGCCACCTGCAGGTTTACGGTCTGGCGGGCAACGGTGCCGTTGCAACCCCAGTAGTAGCGCCCTGCCAGCGGACGGTTATATACATCCTCCTGCGCTTTTTGCACCAAAGCATCGGCATTTTCGATGATATTCTGCCGGATGGTTCCGGCAATTTCCGGGTTTTTGCTTTCTCTTTTTGAAAGTGCGTAAGTGAACATGCCCAGGTTGGAAACATCGCTCCAGTCCCAGTTTTCGTCTATTTCGAAATCCATTTCGGCAGCCCGTTTTTCAAAGTCGGCCAGGCATTTCGGATCGCCGGTGGTTTCCCACATTTCGGCAGCAGCCCACAGGCGGTCGTCCACATCGCGCGACTGATAACCACCCGTACGAAAATCGCCCTGCACAAACCGTTTATATTCAGGATTTTCCAGCAAAAAGCGGTAGCTTACCCAGGCGGCATCGAGGCACATCCTGGCATAAGCTGCGTCGTACGGTTCGAAATGGCGTGCTGCCATGGCCATCATGGCTACAAAGTCGGCAGTGGCAGCCGAACTCCATTCGGTGAAATACCTTTTCTCATGGTCGCCTTGCGGCATAATAAACCCGGAAAAGTTGGTACGGGTGAGTTTGTGCGAAACCCTGCCCGAGCCGTCGGGGTACTGCATCTTCAGAATCCAGTCGGTTTCCCATTTCAACTCTTTCAGAAATTCAGGGAAGCCGGGAGCAGTTTCGGGCAGTTCATAATCTACTTTTTCCAGGTTTTCCTGAAAATGGTCCCAGGCATAGAACAGCAGGCCGACCGTAACACCGGCATTTACAATGTATTTGCCGTGATCGCCGGCATCGTGCCAGCCGCCGGTGCCGTCGCGCTGTGAGCCGGGATTTCCGATATAATCTTCATATCCGTCGTTCAGGTGGCAGGCTTCGGTTTCATAAATATTTCCATCGTATTGACCCCTGACGGCCATACCGCAACGCCACAAATAAAAGGCGCGATAGCTGGTTTTGGTGGCAAAACGGAATACATCGTCTGCAATTTCAAATTCAACTGATTTTCCCACACCCGGCACTTCCAGGTAATATTTCCCCGGGGTTTGCAGGGCCGAAAAATCGGCAGTCCATACATTCTGGTTTACATCTTCCTGAAATGCCGGACCGGTTATTTTTCCGGAGAAAACTTCTTTGCCGTTTTCGGTATTCAATACTTTAAATGTTTCACACTGGTGTGGAATGACTGCCGTTTTTTTGTACTCCGGCAAAAACCCAATGGAGTTCAGGTGCACAGGAAACGATTGTCCGAAAACCGAAATTGAAAGGATTAACAAAATAATCAGGGACGAAACTACTCTTTTCATTACTGTTGATTTAGGTAAAAAATATTTCTCAGGGGTGAAGATATGAAAATTTTTAATTGTTCATAGTACAAGAAGAATTGCATTAAAAAGCTATGTTAATTTTCAATCTCCCTGAGCAGCCTGAGGGCATCGTCGCGGAGCGGTTTGTACTTGAATAACTCTTTTTCACTATTTAGTCAGGCTAAAATGGGATAGTTACATTTTTGGAGGAGGTTTTTTTAGATGGCTATAAATTTGAATGGAGTCGGTTTGTCAAAAGCAGGTGCAAACTTTTTGTAAAGTAATTTCTTTGGATTAACCTGTTGTTCATTTTATGACAAAATGATTTTTGCTTTTAAATCTCTTGTTTGTAAGAAACTCCATGACAAACATGTAATTCTACCCCATCAAGCTCTCCACAAACCCCGGTGCCTTCCTGTGTCCTGTTGCCTGCTCAAATGCACAGGCAATTTTTAGCAAGGTGGGTTCGCTCCATGCCCGTCCGAAAATGGAAATGCCGGCAGGTAATCCGTGCACAAAGCCCATGGGAACAGTAATGTTCGGATAGCCCGAGATGGCAGCCGGCGCAGAGCTGCTTCCCGAAAAATGGTCGCCGTTTACCCAGTCGATGTTCCAGGCCGGGCCGTTGGTGGGGGCAATAATGGCATCCAGCCGGTGGTTGCCCATCACAGCGTCAATTCCCTCTTTCCCGGTAAATCGTTTCGCTTCTTCCAGCGCTTTCAGGTATTCTTCGCTGGTTAAATCACCTTTTTCCTGTGCCATCTCAAAAATTTCCTGCCCAAACCAGGGCATCTCTTTTTCGGCATGTTGTTTATTGAATGCAATCAATTCCACCAGACTTTTTGCCGGTGCATTCGGGTGGTTTTGCAGGTATTGGTTCAAATCGGCTTTAAATTCGTACAGCAGAACCTCCCATTCGGCAACACCCCATTTTTGCCGGTGTTCAAAAGTCACTTCATCGATAATTTCTGCACCTTTCTTTTTCATTACTTCTACAGCCTGCCTGAATAATTCATTTACCCCTTTATGAAAACCGGTCATTTGGGTGGCAATGCCAATGCGCATTCCGTTCAGTCCATCCGGATCGAGAAACTGGGTGTAATCTGAAAAAATCTCACCTTTATCGATGTGCGTTTCCGGGTCGTTGGGGTGGAACGCAGCCAGCGCTCCCAGCAGAATGGCGGCATCTTTTACCGTGCGGGTCATCGGACCGGCGGTATCCTGGCTGTGGGCAATGGGAATAATTCCGTTTCTGCCCCACAAACCAAGGGTTGGTTTTATCCCCACCACGCCATTTACGCCCGACGGACAAACAATGGAGCCGTCGGTTTCGGTGCCAATACCAAGGGCGCACAAATTGGCCGCCACAGCAGCTCCTGTGCCCGAGCTGGAACCACACGGGCTGCGGTCGAGGCAATACGGATTACGCACCTGGCCGCCGCGCCCGCTCCAACCGCTCGATGAGTTGGTGGAACGAAAATTGGCCCATTCGCTGAGGTTGGTTTTTCCAAGCAACACTGCTCCTGCCTTCCGCAGTTTCTCCACAATAAATGCATCTTTTTCTGCAATATGCCCGGCCAGCGCCAGCGATCCGGCAGTGGTTTGCATTTTGTCGCCCGTGTCTATGTTGTCTTTAATCATCACCGGAATGCCGTGCAGCAGTCCGCGCACTTTGCCGTTATTCCGTTCCTCGTCCAGATTTCGGGCAATTTCCAGTGCATCCGGATTCCGTTCAATAACTGCTTTCAGCACCGGGTCAACCTGTTCAATTCGTGCCAGGTATTTTTGGCAAATGGCCTCCGCAGTAAGCTCGCCCGACTCCATTTTTCGCTGAAGTTCATCCACATCGAATTCATTCAAATCGAAATCTGAAAAATCGGGTTGGGATTCGATTTTTTGGGTTGCAATCCGACATCCGGTTAATCCGGTAACTGCAAGCGCTGAGCCACTCAGGGCGGTTGTTTTGAAAAAAGTCCGGCGTTTCATAGTAACGGTATTTCGTTTTTATGAAAATAAAAATAAGCTTTTCCTTTGTAACAATGACGCAAAAAGAAACTTTGTTCTGTGAAAACAGATAAACGGATTTGTTGTTTTTGTTTTAAACGCCGAACTTTAGAGAAAACTAATGCAATGAATCGTTTTAAGGATAAGCTTTACGAAATAATTTTTGAAGCCGATACAAGTGCCGGTAAATATTTCGATGTAGCCTTGCTGATTGTCATTCTTTTCAGTGTTGTACTGGTTATGCTTGAGAGTGTGCCGGGAATCAGTAATAATTACCATGAAACACTTGTTTTGCTGGAGTGGATAATTACCGGGATTTTTACGCTCGAATACATTATACGCATTATTGTTGTGAAAAAGCCCTGGCGTTACATTTTTAGTTTTTATGGCATAATCGATTTTCTGGCCGTAATTCCCAGTTATCTGGGATTGTTAGTTGTTAGTTACCAAAGTTTTATAATAATCAGAATTTTAAGGCTGTTACGTGTTTTCCGGATTCTGAAACTGACCCGTTACACCGCTGCCGGTCGTTCCCTGGCAAGAGCCATCTGGAACAGCCGGGAGAAGATTAGCGTTTTCATCTTTTTTGTAATTATTCTGGTGATTATTATCGGTACCCTGATGTACCTGATTGAGGGGGAGGCCAGCGGTTTTACAAGTATTCCGGTGAGCATTTACTGGGGCATAGTTACACTTACTACCGTGGGTTACGGCGACATTAGTCCTGTAACGCCATTGGGCCAGTTTTTGGCCAGCATGGTAATGATTATGGGTTACGCCATAATTGCCGTGCCCACGGGAATTGTAACGGCCGAAATGATGCGGCCATCCACCCGGAGCAATACCCAGGTTTGTCCCAACTGCATGTACGACAAACACGACGATGATGCTCACTTTTGCAAAAAATGCGGGTCTGAACTGTAAAAAAACTCCGGCGCTGGAAAACCAGGACGCGGGGCCATGCGTATAAGCCGTAATTAAAAAACCGGCGGTTATGCTTCCAGTTCCAGGTGGGTCATTTCCCCTGTAACATCAAAATCATATTCAGGGTACTCATACATGGGCATGCGCGGTTCGGTTTCGCCCAATGAATAGCCAAACACTCCTTCATATTCATCGCGGTTTTCGCCCATGTCCTCCAGCTGCCGCAGGTATTCGGTTATCGATTTCGATTCAATCACAATTACTTTGCCCATTTTGTCGATAATCGGACTGTGGTTTCGGGTGCGGTCGTGGTCGAATTCCAGAATCCGCCGTCCGTACCGGGTTATTCCTATGGTTCTGAAAGTGAGACTTTTTCCTACTCCCGGCAGATTCAGGATGTTTCGGTCGGTGGCCAGGAAAGGCAGGTCGTTCTTTTCCCTCAGGTGGTTCACATTTTCAACCATATCTTCTGCATCGTGCATCAGTTCCTGCACTTCCTGCATGTCCTCTTCGGGCAGGCGTCCCAGGTATTTTTCTTCCATCTCCTCCTGAACCGCACGCGCATTTGGCGTAAAATTGGAGCTGTTTTCCTTGAAGCCTTTCACGGTAAAGGTGTAATAAGTTATAATTCCAATATCGTTCAGCACCTTACGCAGCTTGGACGTATGGCCGCGACGCGAGGCAGGCGCTGTAAGCACCAGTTGGTTGGCAATGGCCCAGCCGGCGCCAAGAAGCATCTTAACTGCTTTTTGAGCTTCGGGAGTCACTTCCATAGGCGACTCGTAATGAGTTTGAATAACGAATTGTTTCACGCCGATTTCCGATGCTTTCTTTTTAAAGTCTTTCAGAATTTCTATCAGTTGCGGTGTTACACGTTGCGGCAGATACACCGGAAGGCGCGTACCAATGCGGATTCGAAGGATTTCTGCATATTTTTCCTCTTCGGGCCGGCTTTCATTTTCCTGCTTTTTGGTCAGGGCCATGTTGTAAATTTCGTCCAGAATTTTTTTCAGGCTTTTGTCAGAGCTCATCAGGGCATCGCCGCCGGTGAGCAGCAAATCGCGCAACTGGGCATCGTCTTTAAAGTATGAGAGCAGTTTTGGCAGCCGTTCTTCCCATGAACCCTCGGGTTTCAGTTTTTTCAGGTCGAAGTTGTAGCGTCCGCTCTGGAAATCGTACATGCGCTGGCAGCTTGCACACAATCCGCCACAGGCGCGGCCAACGGTGTCGGGAATAAAAATGGCCACCTCGGGGTACCGGCGATGAATGTTGTGCGAGGGAACAATCCATCCTGCTGCATTGGGCTTGCCCGGCTGAACCTTGTCTTCTTTTTCCCAGGCCTGAATCTGACCGAATTCTTCCACCAGCTGCTTGCTGTAAACAATGTAGCAGCGAATGGCCAGGTCGCCTCCCACGGCAAAACCGGGAGTTTGTACATTCAATAACGAAAGGTAATAAGGATTCACGAAAAACGGAATTCCTTTTTCCTCTGCATCATACAAAATATCCATAGTATCGGGGTCGAGCGAGTAATCGAGCAATTCGTTGAGCAGTTCGGGCGAGCGTACAGCAAAACTCAGGTGAAAACGGCTTTCGTTCCACCATTCATACATTTTTTTCTCTTTCTGTTCCTGTGTGAGGCCTTGTTCAAAGTAATATCGTTTGCTTTTTATTTCGCCATTATCTATTTTTTCAATGAAAATGCGGATAATCCGGTCGCGGTTATCTTTGCGCAAATCAGCAATTTTGGGTTCCAGCCCCGACGGATACCGGTCCATCCATTCTTCAACCCGTTCCCGCGGAGGAATTTCAGGTTTCAGCGTGCCATTCAACTGTCTGAAAAGTTCCAGCATATCGAGGAAAAAGTCGGGTTTCGCGCCGCCAATACCTTTGTTGGTAGCCAGCCACATCATTTTTATGGGATTGGTTACCGCCATTTCCCCGTGAATGTTTTGGTCCGGATAGGCCTCGCCGGCATAGTCAATGTAATCGAGCAGGCGGATTGCCGCAAAGTCTTCCCAGTCGAGTTGCTGGAACAGTTCGTGATTATGATGTTTCCCTTTGTAAAAAGACTCGGCTGCCGGGTTTTTCTTCAGCTTTGGTAAAATCCATTCCTTGATGGCATCCATGGCTTCATTTTCATTTTCAGCTTTCCGGAGTATTCGCTCCAAAATCGGATTTTCTTCCAGAATCGTTAATAGAATTCTGCGTGCATGAACATTAATGGCAATTTTATCAAGGCGTATATTTTTCATAATTTTTATATTGAATTGTTATAATTTTCACCTGAAAATACGAAAAATCGCTCAATCTCACAATGACAACGGGTTAACGCGGCCTTTTTTTAAAAACTTTTAACAGGATGTTAACCTTTCATTTGTAACAGCTTTCAAATAAAAACCTGGAATAAAAAACATCTCCGGTAAATCAAATCCATTATCTTTGCCCTGATTTTTAGCGAATTGAATTTAATATGGCACATAAAGCTGGTTTTGTAAATATTGTAGGGAATCCCAATGTTGGTAAATCGACGATAATGAATGCCCTGGTGGGTGAAAAGTTATCGATTATTACCGAAAAGATGCAGACAACACGTCACCGCATTAAAGGCATTGTAAACAGTGAAGATTTTCAGGTGGTTTATTCGGATACACCGGGAATTTTAAAACCTGGATACAAGCTGCAGGAGAAGATGATGAATTTTGTGGACTCGGCGCTCACCGATGCGGATGTGATTCTGTTTGTGACCGATGTGGTTGAAAAACCGGGCAAAAATCCCGATTACATCGATCGCATCCGTAAATCGAACGTGCCTGTAATTGTGCTCATCAACAAAATAGATTTGTCGAACCAGGAAACGGTAACCCGGCTGTTTGACTACTGGAGCGAAGTATTCCCCGGCGCCTCGGTTCATCCTGTTTCGGCACAGGAAAGGTTTAACATCGAACCGGTTTTCGACCGTATTCTGGAGCTTTTGCCCGAAAGTCCGCCTTTTTTTGATAAAGAGGCGCTGACCGACCGCAACGAACGGTTTTTTATGCAGGAAATCATTCGTGAAAAAATATTGCTGAACTATCAAAAAGAAGTTCCCTATTCCGTTGAGGTTGAGGTGGAAGATTTCAAAACCAAAGGCGGTTTAATTGAGGTGCGGGCGGTAATTTATGTAGCTCGCGAAACACAAAAGGGAATTATTATTGGCAAAGCCGGAAAAATGCTGAAAAAAGTGGGTAGCGAAGCACGAAAGGACGCCGAGGAGTTTTTTGGAAAAAAAATTTTTCTGGAGATTTATGTGAAGGTGGCCAAAGACTGGCGCGAAAAGGAAAAACAGTTGAAGAATTTCGGGTACGAAGCTTTTTAAAAAGAAAAAATGAGCAGAATATTAGCTATAGTAGGACGCCCAAACGTGGGCAAATCAACCTTGTTCAACCGGCTTATCGAATCGCGGGAAGCCATTGTGGACGAGGTATCGGGAGTTACCCGCGACCGAAATTACGGAAAATCGGAGTGGAACGGGAAAGTATTTTCGGTGATTGATACCGGCGGTTATGTCGTGAACTCCGACGATGTGTTTGAATCGGAAATCAATAAACAGGTGCATCTGGCCATCGACGAAGCCGATGTGATTCTGTTTGTGGTAGATGTGGAATCGGGAATTACCGACCTCGACGATGCTATTGCCGCAATCCTCCGGAAAAGCAGAAAAAAAATTGTGGTTGCCGTAAACAAGGTGGATAACAACCAGCGCATTGCCGATGCTCAGGAGTTTTACGGTCTGGGACTGGGCGAAATCTTCTGCATTTCGTCCATGACCGGAAGCGGAACCGGCGATCTGCTCGACCAGGTGATAACAACTTTTGGCGAAACCGGCGATAACGATGAAGAACACGAACTGCCTTATTTGTCGGTGGTTGGCCGCCCAAATGTGGGCAAATCGTCATTTATAAACACCCTGCTGGGCGAAGAACGTTACATTGTTACCGATGTGGCGGGCACTACCCGCGATTCCATTCACACCCGCTACAACAAATTCGGGCACGATTTTATAATTATCGACACCGCAGGTTTACGCAAAAAGGGAAAGGTGCACGACGACATTGAGTTTTATTCGGTTTTACGTTCGGTGCGTACCATCGAAAGTTCAGATGTTTGCCTGCTTCTCATCGATGCCACACGGGGTTTGGAAGCGCAGGACATGAACATATTCAACCTGATTGTGCGCAATAAAAAGGGTGTGGTTATTTTAGTAAACAAATGGGATTTAATTGAAAAAGATGGCCATTCCACCCGAAAAGTGGAGGAAGATATCCGCGAACGCATTGCGCCTTTTGTGGATGTGCCCATCCTGTTTATTTCGGCCATTACCAAACAGCGGGTGCACAAAGCCCTTGAAATAGCCATGAAAGTGAATGAAAACCGCAAAAGACGAATTAAAACATCGAAACTGAATGAGGTATTGTTGGAAGCCATTGAAAAATACCCGCCTCCATCGGTAAAAGGGAAATTCATCAAGATAAAATACGTTACTCAGTTGCCATCGCCAACGCCGGCATTTGCGCTGTTTGCCAATTTGCCGCAATACATTAAGGAACCATATCGACGTTATATCGAAAATCAGATTCGCGCAAATTTCGATTTTAAGGGAGTGCCAATACAGGTGTATTTCAGGCAGAAATAGTTCATCCTTATGCTGTTTAACTCGCTCGTTTTTGTTGCTTTTGCAATTGTTTTTTTCCTGGTTTTCAAATTTGTCGGGAAAAGCGTAAACGGGCGGTTAATATGGCTTACTATTGCCTCTTTCTTTTTTTATGGTTGGTGGGACTGGCGTTTTTTATTCTTGATCATTTTTAGCGGATTGGTCGATTATTTTGCCGCCCTTGAAATGAATCGATTTCCCAAGCGAAAGAAGATGTGGCTGATTTTTTCCATTCTTGCCAATGTTGGTTCGCTGTCGTTATTCAAATACTCAGGTTTTATTGCAGAAAATATCGGTGCATTGATTGGACAGAGCGGCAATGTGTCATTGGAAGCAAATATTCCCGATTTTCTTCTGATTACTCCGGTGGGCATTAGTTTTTATACTTTTCAAAGTATGAGTTACACCATTGATGTGTACCGGGGCAAGCTAAAACCTACCCATAGCCTCATTCATTTTTTTGCTTATCTGTCGATGTTTCCGCAACTGGTAGCTGGCCCTATAGTGAGAGCGAAAACGATGTTGCCACAGTTGCTGAAAACTCCCAAAATATCAAAAGAAGATCAGTGGAGAGGATTTCAGTTAATCGTTCGCGGATATTTTTTTAAAATGGTGATTGCCGATAATCTGGCTCCTATTGTTGTAGCAGCTTTTAGTGCACCGGAAATCAATTCGTCATCTATGTTTTGGTGGGGAGCGATCATCGCTTTTGCGTTTCAAATTTACTGCGATTTTGCTGGCTATACCGATATTGCCCGCGGACTTGCACGTTGGATGGGGTATGAAATTCCTAAAAATTTCAATCACCCATATATTTCCATATCGATACGTGAGTTCTGGACACGCTGGCATATTTCACTTTCTACCTGGTTTCGCGATTACCTGTACATTCCATTGGGGGGGAGCAGAAAAGGAGTGGTGAGAACCCATATAAACCTTTGGATAACAATGGTAGTTTCGGGGCTCTGGCATGGTGCCGCCTGGACTTTTGTTGCTTGGGGAGCACTTCATGCTTTTTTTGCGTCCTTCGAACGAATCAGCCACTGGCCTGAAAAACTGGAGAATTCTATTCCAGGAAAATTTTTGGCCTGGATTTTTGTTAGTATGCAGGTGCTTGTGGCCTGGGTGTTTTTCAGGGCCCAAAATATTGAACAGGCAGGAGAAATAGTTATAATGATGTTCTCATTTAAGGGGGATTCAAATTTTGGATGGGGATTGGACGGAACGTTTTTTATTTCCATGATAGTTTTACGGGAATTGTATGCTGTATTTTACCAGGAGAAAAAAATACAACCGGGTCATCCGGTTTGGGAAATGTTTTTTTATGCGGTATTGATTGCAATAATTATCTTTTTCAGAGGCGAAGGCAGCGAATTTATTTATTTTCAGTTTTAAGATGAAAAGAACACCCGATATATGGATAACAATGCTAATAGCAGCCATTATGGTTGCCGGACTGAGTTTTATAATTCCGAAAAATTCCGAAAAATATATTGGTGAACTGTTTTGGACCCGAAAAACTTTTGCCCCTCCCAAATATGATGTTGTTCTGATGGGTGATTCACGTGTTTACCGGGGGATTTCCCCACAAGTAATGAAGCCTTTTCTGCCCAACCTGAAAATACTCAATTTTGCTTATTCAAACGGAGGCCTGAATCCTGCAATGTATAATGCTGCCGAAAATAAAATGGCTGAAAATAACAAACCTAAAGTCGTGGTGATAGGAGTTTCAGCAAATACTATTACGGGATATTCTGAGGGGAATGAACAATTTCGGCAGGAATTAAACCGTCCGCGGGAAGAAATTATTGAACGGATGTATCTGAATCCTGTACGCTACTGGTTTTCTGCCACATCTCCGGAAAATCTGAAAGCTCATTTTCAGCAAAAAAGCGATTCTTCATTTTACCGGAATACTTATTTCATGGATGGGTACGTAAAATCAGAGAAGTATCCTGAGGACACAACCGAAGCTATTCCGCATTACACGGATGATTTTAAAAATTACAAAGTAGAAGAAAAATACCTGAAAAATTTATTCCGGCAAGTGGCAAACTGGAGAAGTAAGGAGATGATTGTTGTAGGGTTCCGTCCACCGGTTTCACAGCCTATGCGCGAGTTGGAAGATTCACTGGGACTTTTCGCTGAATCGGAAATAAAAGCAGGTTTTGAAAAAGCTGGTGGATTTTGGATGGATCTTAATCCCTCACACTACAAAACTTATGATGGCAGCCATCTTACCATTGAATCGGCCTCGAATTTATCTGAGGATATAGGCAGATTTATTAAGAAAATAATTGAATGATAACTTAAGGTTTTGATTATGTGCCTACATTTTTTTTCCCAGTTCCTCCAATGATGCACCTTTGGTTTCCGGCACAAAAAACCGAACCCAAACCAGTTGCAGCACCATCATAAAGCAAAACAGGCCAAAAATGAACTGTGGCCTCCAAGCTTCGGCCATCAGCGGAAAAACCAGTGTGAGCGCTGCGGCAAAAAACCAATGGGTAAAACTGCCGAGCGACTGCCCGAGGGCCCGTTGCCGGTTGGGAAAAATTTCGCTGATAAATACCCAGATAACGGCTCCCTGTCCAACAGCATGGGCTGCAATAAATGCGAAAATGCAAACCGGCACAATGCCCGGGTTTCCCGAGGCAAAAGCCCACGTGGTAAGTCCCAGTGACGCGATGTAACCAAAAGAGCCAATGTAGAGTAATTTCCGGCGTCCCAGCCGGTCAATCAGCCACAAACCAACGAAAGTGAAAATCAGATTGGTGATGCCGATTCCCACCGATTGCAGCAACGCAGCCTGCGATTCCAGACCGGTCATTTCAAAAATGCGCGGAGCAAAATAGAGAATGGCATTAATGCCCGAAAGCTGGTTGAAAAAAGCGATGAAAATGGCCAGAAAAGCTGGTTTCAGCAGTTTTTTCGTAAAGAATTTATGGGTTTTGTTTTGCTGATTCCCGGAGTTTTCAATTTCCTGCACCAGGGAATTCAGTTCTTTTTCTGAAAAACCGGGATTTACCCTTTTCAAAACTGCCAGCCCGGCCTCGCGGTTTTTGTTCTGTACAATAAGCCATCGCGGGCTTTCGGGCAACCCAATGCAAGACAGCGTAAAAATGAGTGCCGGCACTGCTTCCACGCCCAGCATCCAGCGCCAGGCATTTTCACCAATTCCGCCAAGGAGCGAGTTGGAAAGGTAAGCGACAAGAATTCCAAAAACAATGTTGAATTGAAACATTCCGGTTAAGCGGCCACGCATAGCCGGTGGCGCGATTTCGGAAATAAACATGGGCGCTGCCACCGTTGAAATGCCCACGCCCACACCGCCGATAAACCGGAAAACCATAAAGGAATAAACCTCTGGCGCCAGGGCAGAACCAAAAGCCGATGCCAGATAAAGCACGCCAATCCACAGTAAGGTTTTTTTTCTTCCGAAAAATTGTGCCGGCCAGCCTCCTGTTAATGCACCAAGCACCGTGCCCCACAACGCCATACTGATGGCCAGTCCGTGCAACGAACTGTTCAGTTCCCACAACGATTGAATTTTTTGTTCTGCACCGGAAATAACTACCGTGTCGAATCCAAATAAAAAACCCGCCAGTGATGCAACTATTGCACTTTTGTATAGAAAATTTCTGCCGTTCATCGGTTTCATTTTTACTTATTTTCCTGAAATCCGAAAAGAATAAACTTTTCGGAATGGCAGTAAAAGTGCAATTATTTTATCAGAATTGGTATTTGCTGCAAAGAAAAATTATTGACTGAAGACTATTATATCAGTCATTTTCGAGCCGTCGTCCCATGTATTTGTTGTAGTGCCTTCAGAAACAATTTTATTTTTTAGCTGAACCGAATCTTCAATTTTTAAAGTCCCTTTAACTACTGTAAAATCTTTTACTTCCCCGTTTTCGCAATGGATATAAAATGCACTGGCATCTTTTGGAATTGAATTCAGGGCCGGTATCAGTTCCTCTTTCTCGGAATCTGGTGGAACAAAAAACAAAGAATTTAAATCCGGGTTTGCAGAAGCAAAATAGGCTTTAGGGGCTTTAAACATCTCGCCTCTTACTCCAGCCCCGCCATAACGAAACCAACTTGAATGGCGGCTTTGAAATCGCTGCCATTCTTCATCACTTTCAAAATCATTTCGGGTATAAGAGCCAGGGTGTCGTTGTGAGAAGAGCTTTCCCACCAGAAATTTTACCGATGAAAGTCCCTTTCCCGGAGGATTCATCCTGTTTGGCTTACACGGATCGGTGAGTTGAAGTTTCGATTTCGAACCTAAATTGTAAAGTTCATTTTTATTATTTATGCTGATGGAAATTCTTGATTTTTCTCCGGTTTCAATGATATCGCCGGCACCTATTTTTATGCTTCCTTCTTTTGCCGGCACTCCGTTTATTTTTACATTACCTTTCAGGTATGTTACTTCAGCATTGCACTCATCTGTTCGTTTTGTAAGCATCCATGTTGTGGTCACTTTCGATGTGTAGGAACAGCTCACATCTCCGTGTACCAAATTACCGAGCGAACCGATGCAGTACCGGCAATCGTCGCTTGAAATATTGTCGGCCACATGAACCCCCTCGAGGTAATCCGGGTTCGTTAACCGGCCTTCAGCTCCAATGGCAATGGGCCATTCAAGCTCGGTGGTTGTTGTTAACGGCTCGGAAGGAGGATTGGTTTTCAGGCAGGGGAATTTGGTGGTATTGTGGCTGGTAGAGGCGACAGAAACCTTCATTTTTCCCTGCAATATAAGACTGTATTTATCCCCCTGAATGCCAATCAGTCCGCGTTTGATAACCTGCTCCGACGGGTCTTTCCGGGTAGTAACTGCTGAAAAATCACGGGTTTCCGAATCGCCCGGCGAAACGGTCCAGGTATTGGGCTTACCCCAGCTGTCTTTGGGTTTATTGTCTTCTCCGGCACAGGTTTGTGAAATTTTTTCTTCAAATCCGTAATTTTTAGCCGAAGCAATCAGTTCAATATTTTCCTGAATATCCGTTAGCTGGTACATTCCGGTTCCGGTAGCCGGAATACCCGGCCCTGCATTAAAAGTGACGTAAAAAGTAGCTTTGATGATCCGTTTTTCATCGACACTCACTCCCCAGTTGTAATTTCCGTCTTTCCCGCCTCCGTCGGCAGATTTTATTATTTCCATTTCGAATTCCACCGGCCCGCTGTAGGTAATCCTCTGGGCAAAACTATACATGCCGGCAAGCAGTAAAAGCAGGGACAGAAGTATGGAAAATCCATTTTTCATTTTTATAATTTTAACGGTTTAACACATCACGAATATTTAGTGAAATATCTCTTCTGTTGCGCCGTGTAGTCCGGCTGTTGACTCTTTTGGGTTTTGCAGGTTGTTTATTCACTCCTTGGTCCATATTCTGGTATTTAAATTCAGGTCTTCAATGATTCCGGTAATCAGTATCAGAAACTGAATGTTTTCTTCAATGAAGTTAAAATCCTCTATTGACTTGAATAGCCGGGTTTCAAACAGATTTTTGTTCATTTTTATGGCGATATACACTTTTGAATCGCAAAAAGAGAGGTAAATTTTAGTATCCCATTTTCTTTTAAACTCAACAATCCGCTGCATCAGCGACGGGGAGAGGATGTACCTTGCTTCCACCTGGTTTTCGGAATAGACGCAGAATTCCTTTTCAAATTCAGGATTTTCAAGCTTAACGAGTTGTCCGCGCGACGACATCGACTGGAGGTTTTGTCCGAATTTGCCCAGCATGCGTTCGGCTGTATCGGGCAGAACAACCGTGTGTCCGTTGAAATTTTTGTTGAAGTCGGCCACAAAAAAGATTCCTTTAAAAATAAGGTGCTGATGCTCTTTTCGCTTTGAACCGGTGCCGGTTGATGTGACATGCTTTGCCACTACTTCTGAAAACTCGAAAGCTGTTTTGTCCATCCTGCCCTTGAAATGGTCTTCGCCATGGTAATTACTGGCATATTTCTGAAAAATGCCGCTGTTGGTAAATTCTTCGCGCGAAACCGTTCCATCGGGAGTATAAACCAGGTTTTCATCTACAAAACCGACAATTTTGGAAATAATTTTGTCTTTAAAGTTTTGCCGGTACTTTTTACTGACGATGCTTATGGCAATAAATGCCCCTACACCGGCCAGTATCTGGAAATACATGGTTCCACTTCCCCTGAACCGCCCGATGATAATTATGACCACGACCGCAATGATACCAATGAATTATATAGCCCGATTACAATCAGAAGGATAAGAACTGCTATTACAATTATATAAATCATATCCTTAAAATTTGGGTGTTATTTTGCGCCGTTTGCTTTTAAAATTTCAACAATATTTTGATGGTCTTCGGCTGAAGCAAGTGATAATGCTGTGGTCCCGTCGTTTGCTTTGGCATTCACATTTGCACCTTTTTGAATAAGAAAATTAACCAGTTCTTCTTTGTTAAAAGCTGACGCTAACATGAGTGCAGTTCCGCCTGCTTCAGGCCCTGATGTTTTCGATTCGTCCACATCGGCTCCTTTTGATATAAGCAATTCTGCCATTTCTATCGGGACCCTTTCAAACAAAACTCCGGTGATGCACTGGAGGAAAATGCCGCCGCCATCTTCTCTTTTTGCATGAATGTCGGCACCTTTTGATAATAGTTGCTCAGTGAGTTCCTGCGAGCGGGAAGCTATTTCGAGAAGTGCGGTAGTGCCGTCTTGTCCTTTCAAATTTACATCTGCACCTTCAGCAATTAAATATTTTGCCAGGTCCTGAAAATTGTATTGGCAGGTATAAATCAGAGGTGTATAGCCACTACTTGTTTCCTGAGCATTGATTTCCGCTCCGGCATCAATCAGCATTTTAACTGCTTCCGGCTTATAACTCTTACAGGCCTGAATAAGTGGGGTACTGCCGCGAATTTTATCCCTGTGGTTTACATCAGCACCGGCATCAATTAGTATTTTTGTCAGCTCAATACTTTGGAAAGCCTGAATCAATGGCGTATATACCGACCCTGAAATTTCTTCTTCCCTGTTTACATCTGCCCCTTCTGCAATCAATAATTTCACCATCTCCACCCGGTTGTTTGCACAGGCGCTTCCCAAATAATTTTTGGTGTTGACATCGGCCCCTGCATCAATCAGGATTTTTGCCATTTCCGCATTGTTCATCATTATACTTAAACCCAGCGGTGTCATACCATGCAAATCATCCTCCCGCTCAAAATTAAGTTCAGCGCCGGAAGCAATCAGTTCTTTCACCGCATTCACATCGTTATCCTTCACTTTTTTAATCAGGTCGGAGCTTTGGGCCAAAAGATTTGGGAGTGCTGCAATCAGCAAAAATCCGGCAAGTAAAACAGAAAATTTCCTATTTGTTTTCATCGTGATTTGTTTAAATTTTTATTCAAAGAATTTTTCTTCAACTCCTCCCCCTGGGGAGGCTGGGAGGGGCTACTTTTTTACATTTTTACAAATTCCACCCTCCGGTTGTTGGCTTTGCCTTCGGGTGTGCTGTTGGTATCGAGCGGCTGGCTTTCGCCCCAGCCTTTGGAAGTCATGCGGCCGGCATCGATGCCCAGTTTTGTCAGCGTGCTGACTACTGTCGCAGCGCGTTGTTCCGACAGGGTTTGATTCAGCGCATCGTCGCCGTCGCTGTCGGTGTGGCCTTCCACACTGAATTTGATGTCAGGATTTTCCTTCATTAACGTGGCAATTTCATTGATAATTCCCATGGACTCCGGCTTCAGAGTGGCTTTGTTCACATCAAAGCGTATCCCGTTGGCAATGATCTTTCCATCCTGCATGAATTTGTCGTACAGTTTTTGGCCGCCTTCGGCAATACGAATGTTTTTGATGTAAAAATTCACCGGTTTTGTATTGATAATTTCAATGGTTAGTCCGGTGGGATTGAAACCGAGGTTTGGAATGTTCAGCATGCGTTCATCGTCGTAATAAACTTTGAGCGCCCGCACATTAAATCCGATGGCAATGTGGCGCCAGAATGGTTTGTCCTGATTGTACCAAAGCTGTTTCCCGGGAATAATTTTTTCACTTTTCAGGCCGGAAATGCCACCCGGGAATAAACTGATTTTATTTAAAGGAGCACCTCTTTGATTTTTCAAATCATATAAATACACAAAATATTTGGCTGAATGCGGCTCCACATCGTAATAAGCGTCGAACTCAATGGTAAAAATATCCGGAAGATAGTCCTTCCCCGGTTCTTTCATAAAGGGAATTATGCTACTCGCACCTTCTCTGAACATGATAACCTTTTCACCTCCAAATTCGGCAATTTCCACATTTCCTTTATTCAAATCCCATCGCGACGGAAATTCGCCGTTTTCTTCGTTTTCCAGGTTGTCTTCAAAAATAATCTTGTCGCCCGGCACAAAATCGTATTTGGCCCAGTTTAGTTCGGGGCCTTTGGCTGCGGTTTGCTGAGGCTGCTGGGCGTTGGCAGGAAGTCCGTCGGCTGGCTGTTCCTGCTCAGCTTCTTCTGCCTGGCTTTTGTCCTTTTTTTTCTTTTTGCCAAACAGATTGCCAATGCCTTCTTCCAGTTTATCGAGTCCTTTGTCTATGGCCTGGTCGGTTTTTTTGTTGGCCCGCTGATCGACCTTTTTCTCTACTTTTTTCTCCACATCCACTTTTGCCTGCGATGTGGCAGGAACGGCTTCCAAAAGAAAAGCGCCAATCATTAAAATGATAATCCAAAATTTTTTCATAACGGTATGTTTTTTAATGTTTTATTGAAATTATTAATTGCCTCGATGCGGTTTTTGGCATGCAGTTTTTTGAAAATCTTTTTCAGGTGATATTTAACGGTATTCACCGAAATGCCGGTTTCTCCTGAAATTTTTTGATTGGAATATCCCTTTTGCAGAAGTAGAAGGATGTGTTCTTCCTCCACCGAAATTAAATTTTTCGTTTCCATCTTTTGATCAGATTTCTGCATTCAATTTCGGAAAGAAACCGGCAGGATGTACTACCCGGAAGGGTAGTTTTTGCGCTTATGATAATCGGGCATTCAATTTTCGCTGCACCGCAAAACAGCCTCCATCCGGTTTTTTACATTCAGTTTGATGTAAATATTTTTGATGTGGAATTTCACCGTGTTTTCAGAAATAAACAGGTTTTCAGCAATTTTGGCATTGGAACAGCCTTGCCCCAGGTGATGCAGAATTTCGCTTTCGCGGGTGGTTAATCCCCATTTTTCAGTATAAATTTCCTGAATCGGCTGACTGGAATTATCAGCGTGCTCATTACCTTTTTTTTCATGCAGCAGAAAGTGCTGCAATTCGGTTTTCATCTGTTTCATTTTCTGGTTTTTATGCCGAATAACCGACCAGCCTGTAACTGCGATAAGCAGACCCAGCAACACAAGGGCGCCAATAACCAGCCATTGCAGCCGCAGCCGGTTTTCTTTCAGTTGATTGGATTGCTCCAGCAAAAGAATTTGCTGTTCCTTTTTTTCGGTTTCGTACTGCGCCAGTAAGTCTATCACCGTTTCACGGCTTTTGGTTTCATTTATGCGGTTGAACAGTTCAACATATTTTTCGTAATGGGCAAGCGCATCTTTTGTATTTCCGGTTGTTTTTAAAAGCTGGTAGTATGCCAGATGAATACCCGACAAATCGGCAATCCAACTGGTATCGCACAATAAGAATGCCTCATCGAGAGCCTGAGTTGCTGATTTCGTTTCTCCCATCAGCATGTACGTTTCAGCCAGCCCACGGTGAGAATTCATCGCGCCGTAAACATCGCCAATCTGCCGGTCTATTTCCAATCCTCTTTTTTTGAGTTCCAGCGCCTGGTCATAATTTTGCTGTTTTTCCAGAACCGACGCGAGATTGGAGTAGCCCACCGATTCGCCTTTGCTGTAATCGTTTTCTGCTGAAACATGAATAAGCTGACGATAAAAATGGGCAGCAGAATCCATTAGACCCGAAAGCTCAAACAGATAGGCGGTTTCGTTATAAATATTGGCTACAATTTTATAGTCGGAAATTCCCGGAATGAGCTTTGCCGCGCGCCGGCAATAGTTTTCGGCTTCATCCAAACGGCCCAGCACCCGGAGCAATTGCGCCATGTTCCGGGCGCCGCGGGCCCGACGAAGGGTATCAGCCGATTCTTCCACCAGCCAGTACGCCTGAAGGTACCAGTAAAAAGCAGAGTCGCGGTTTCCGGTATATTCGTATGTTCTTCCCAAACCTGTCATGGCATCGCTTTGCAGGCCATTGTCCTTTGTTTCATCCAGAACTCTGAGGAACCAGGTTTGGGCCTGCTTTTCTTTTCCGGCATGCATCAGGCTGTTACCGGTTTTGTATTGAAGCCGGTTTTTATCCTCATCCGGAATATTCTTTTCTGTGTTTTGCAAAATTTTCTGATAAATCCCGGCAGCCTCCCCATGCTTTTCCAGTATGGCCAGCGAATCGGCTTTTGCCTCATAAACCGGGTTTTGGTCGAGCCTGTTTTGGCAGGGAGCTTTAAAAGAATAACAGCATCCTGAAAGGAAAGATACAATAAAAACGATATGCCTAAAATACTCCATAATTGTATAAAAATCGGGAAATGAGCAGGTCTCTTATCAAAGTTAGTGAATGACAAATCAAAAAGCAAGTTTTTAACCAATGATGTGTATTATTGTTTTCTGCTGCTTTTTTGTAATTTCGGCCAAAATGTAATGCTATGTTTATTGTTCACGTATTTGTGCATGTTAAAAAAGACCGGGTAGAGGATTTTAAAATGGCTACCATTGAAAATGCCCGCCAGAGTTTGGAGGAACCCGGAATTGCCCGTTTCGATATCATTCAGGAACAGGACGACCCCACCCAATTTTTGTTGGTGGAGGTATATCGTACGTATGAAGATCCTGGAAAGCATAAACAAACCGATCACTATTTAAGGTGGCGCGATGAGGTGGCTCACATGATGGCCGAGCCGCGCACTTCCGTTAAGTATTTTAATGTATTTCCGGTGGATGAAGGATGGGAATAAACTTTGAATTTGCAACGGCAACACAGGTTGTTTTCGGGAACGGAACGGTTTCCAAAGTTCCGCAATTGCTTCAGGGAATGGGGAATATTATTCTTTTGGTTACCGGAAAAAACCCCGGGCGTGCAAAGTTTTTAACCGAAAGCCTGGAAGCAGAAGGTTTCAGTGTATTTTATTTTCAGGTTGAAAAAGAACCAGATACCGGTATGATTTCCAACGGGGTAAGACTTGCACGCAAAACAAATTGCCAGGCGGTTGTGGGATTCGGTGGTGGAAGCGTTATCGACAGCGCCAAAGCCATTGCCGCACTGGTTCCCAACAAAGGTGAACTGCCGGATTACCTGGAAGTGATTGGAAAAGGCAAAAAGCCGGAAGAAAAACCGCTGCCGTTTATTGCCGTTCCAACCACCGCCGGCACCGGCGCCGAAGTAACCAAAAATTCAGTAATTCATTCGCCCGAACACCATGTAAAGGTAAGTTTACGCAGTCCGCTCATGTTTCCCGATGTGGCTGTGGTTGACCCGGAACTCACCCTTTCCATGCCACCTGAAATTACGGCCACTACCGGGATGGATGCCCTTACCCACCTGCTCGAAACATTTGTTTCCAATCAGGCCAATCCGTTTATCGACATACTTTGCCGTGAAGGCATGCGCCGGATTTCCGTTTCATTAAAAAAAGTTTATGATAAGGGAGATAACCTGAAAGCCCGTGAAGACATGGCATTTGCGGCCATGCTTGGCGGAATGGCGCTGGCCAATGTAAAACTGGGCGCCGTTCATGGTTTTGCAGGTCCCATGGGCGGAATGTTTGCGGTTCCGCACGGTGCGGTTTGTGCTGCACTTTTGCCGGCTGTGATGGAAATCAATATAATGACCTTGCAAGAACAAAACCAAAATCATTTGCTTGAAAAATACAGAGAAGTGGCCCAGATTTTAACCAAAAATCCGGATGCAAAAATTGAAGATGGAATAAATTGGGCAGAAGAAATGGTGAAAGCTTTAAAAATTCCGTCCCTGGCTGCTTTTGGGCTTTCCTCATCCGACTTTCCTGTTTTGGTTGAAAAAGCCAAAAAAGCCAGCAGCATGAAGGGAAATCCGGTATCGCTCAGCAAAGAACAACTGACAGCCATTCTCGAAAAATCGGTCTGATATAAAAAAAAAAACGGCATCGCTCCAACACATTAAAATAATCCGTAACTTATTGTGGCTTTTTGTTTTCCAAAAGCAGCGATTCTTTTTTATCATCTAAATACGGAATAAGATGAAAAAATCAGCCTTAACCTTTCTTTTTTCCCTGTTTGCCGTTGTATTGATGGCACAGGTTCCGGCAGGTTTTAGTTACCAGGCCGTAGTGCGCAACAATTCAGGCGAAGTGGTTGCCGGAAAAACTGTAAAATTCAAGTTCAGCATTTTACAGAACAGCGCTACCGGAACGCCGGTTTATGTGGAGACCCAGTCGAAGGAAACCAACGAATTTGGCCTGGCCAACCTGGTTGTAGGCACAGGTACCAAAGTCAGCGGAAATTTTAACCCGGCGGCATGGGGAAGCAACTCCCATTATTTAAAAGTGGAACTCGACGCCAATAACGGCAGCACCTTTTCTCATTTGGGAACCATGCAACTAATGGCTGTTCCGTATGCATTTCATGCAAAAACGGTTGAAGAAGTAGCTGACAATTCGGTCACATCAGCAAAAATTGCGGATGGAGCAGTAACCGGTGCTAAAATAGCACAGAGTGGCGCTACAACCGGACAAGCTTTGAAATGGAACGGCACCACCTGGGCACCTGCAGCCGATAATGAAGGCAGCAGTGAAAGTGCCTGGCAAACCGCCGGAGACAATGTTTACCGTTCTGCAGGAAAGGTTGGAATAGGAACCAATACTCCTGCTGCACAGTTGCATGTGCAGGGCACCGCAGCCGGCCAGGGGAATATTTTATTTGCCGGAGCAAAAACTTCGAACCCAGGCGAGCCGCCGGCCTCAGGGGAAGGCACGCGCCTGATGTGGTACCCCGACAAAGCAGCTTTAAGGTCTGGTTATGTTGGGGGCTCCCGGTGGGATAAAGACAATATCGGGAATTACTCTGTCGCTTTTGGCACCAGTCCGCTGGCTTCAGGCGCCAATTCAGTTGCGATAGGAGGTTCTCCCACCGCCTCGGGAAGTTATTCCTCCGCTTTCGGTTACATGACAATCGCTTCCGGATCGACATCCACTGCATTCGGAAACGCTGCTGAGGCTTCGGGTCAATGGTCCGTAGCGATAGGGAATCATACTACCGCTTCGGGAGCTAATTCCATTGCCATGGGAAAAGATAATACTGCTGAAGGAGAGAATTCTGTCACTATCGGTCGAAATGTAAGGGCCTATTCATTTTGTGAAACAGTTATAGGATACAGTAACACGCCTTATGCAGGCAGTAAAACAGATTGGCGTCCAAACGACAGGCTCTTTGTTATAGGTAACGGAATAACCTCGGCAAGCAATGCAATGACTGTCTTAAAAAGTGGATTTACCGGTATAGGCACAGATACTCCCCAGGCAGGTTTGCATATCAAAGGGGATGGTTTCCCTGCCAGTTTCATGTATATAGAGGCAAATGTAGGAAATGATGCAGGTATCCGCATATATGACGGCAAAACAGCAAAATGGCATCTGTTTAACAATGTTGCGTCCGGCGGGTTGCAAATTTACAATGCCGACGGGAATACAGCCATCTTTGCCAAACAATCCAATACCTTTGTTGGTCTCGGAACTACCAATCCAACCCAGAAACTTCATGTGGTGGGTAATGCCTACAAAACCGAAGGCGGAACTTCCTGGGCAACTTCTTCCGACCTGAGGTTAAAAACCGTTTTGGGCAACTATGAAAAGGGATTGGATGAAATTGCTGCCCTTAATGCTGTTCGTTTTGTATATAATGAAGGCAATCCACGGGAACTTTTATCTGATATCGAACAGGTTGGGTTTGTTGCACAGGAAGTTCAGAAAATCTTCCCCGAAGCAGTATCGGACGCCGAAGACGGCTACCTCGATTTTAATATTCATGCCATTAACATTGCCCTGGTGAATGCCATTAAAGAACTGAAAGCCGAAAACGTCCGGCTGAAAGCTGAAAACTGGGAACAAAATTCCCGGATTGAACGGCTGGAAAGTCTCTTTTCAACACGTGCACAAAATGAAGAATAAAAACGTAAATAAGATCAACATGAAACCAGTTTTCGTTTTAACTGTGCTGCTTTTTGCAGCAACTGCAACTTATGCCCAGCAGGTGATTGCAGGCTCGGGAAACTCTGGTAGCACCGCCGGTTACACAGTGGACTGGACCCTGGGTGAACCGGTGATTGAAACCATCTCCGGTTCAGGCAACATACTTACACAGGGCATGCACCAGATCAAACTTCTGGTAACGGCCATCGGCGAAATGGAACTTCCCGGACTGGAAGTGAAGGTATATCCCAACCCCACCGGACGGTTTCTGAAAATTGAAATCATTCAGACAGGGAAGGAGCAGTTCTTTTATGAAATTTCCTACATTACAGGCCGTAAATCGGTTCTGAAAGAAATGCAGGCCAACACCGAAGAAATAGACATGGGAAGCTACGTTTCAGGTATCTATTTTCTGAATGTATTATCGCAAAACCATAAAATTGTAAAAGGTTTTAAAATCATAAAAAATTAGATGGCTAAATTATTTCCCCTCAAAATTGTTTTACTGAGAAAAAATCTGGTCAGATACATTTAAAAACAGGGTCAGATAAATCCGGTAAGCGAGGTATGATAAAAATGTTCTCCTTATTTCATTATCATGCATTTTCCTGAAGAAACCTTATCTTTGTAAAAATTAGAAACGATTATGATTGGGAGATTTTTTTATACACCGCCGGCTAAGAAGTTTCACATAACGCCGCGTTTTTACGACCCCGACAAGGATGAACGGGATGAGCGTGAACGACGCGTAAAAGATGAACTGGGTATTGTTGACGAAAAAAAACCGGACAGCAACAGACCTTTCCGGCCCAATCTTAAAGGGCAGTTCAGGCAGGCGCAGGAAGGTTTTTCCAAATCGTCGGAAAAAGCCCGCAAGGCTTCCAACACCCGGCTTATTATTTTAATTTTGATTCTGACTCTGATTTTTTATCTGTTTTTTTATTCTGATTTTACGTTTTAGTGAGCGATATTATTCAATTATTACCCGATTCGGTAGCCAACCAGATTGCTGCCGGCGAAGTGATTCAGAGGCCGGCTTCGGTGGTGAAGGAGCTGGTGGAGAACGCACTGGATGCCGGCGCAACTGAAATTACCATCCATGTAAAAGACGCCGGAAAAACCCTCATTCAGATTACCGATAACGGCTGCGGCATGTCGCCTACCGATGCCCGAATGGCGTTCGAGCGGCACGCCACCTCCAAAATCAGTTCGGCCAACGATTTGTTTTCCATTCGCACCATGGGTTTCAGGGGCGAGGCAATGGCATCCATTGCCGCCATTGCCGACGTGGAACTTAGAACCAAACGCACCGGGGACGAGGTGGGTACATTCATACACATTATTGGTTCGGAAGTAAAAACCCAGGAGCCGGCAGCCTGTTCCAACGGTACGGCACTCATGGTGAAAAATCTTTTTTTTAATGTGCCGGCACGTCGAAAATTCCTGAAAACCAATACCACCGAACTACGGCACATCATTAACGAAATACAGCGGGTAGCACTTCCAAACCCCGAAATCCGGTTTTCATTTCACCACAATTATTCGCCCCTTTACGAACTGGGCAAGAACAATTTTCGACGCCGGATTGTGGATCTTTTCGGGAAAAACATCAACCACAGTCTGGTACCCGTGGAAGAAAAAACCAGCATGGTAAACATTTCGGGGTATGTGGGACAACCCAAATATGCCAAAAAAACCATGGGAGAGCAGTTTTTCTTTGTGAACAAGCGCTACATGCGCCATCCATACTTTCACAAAGCGGTGATGCAGGCCTACGAAAAATTGCTGCCTTCCGATGCTTTTCCATCCTATTTTCTTTTCCTCGAGTTGGATCCGGCAGGCATCGACATCAATGTACATCCTACCAAAACAGAGATTAAGTTTGAAAATGAAGTCGCTATCTGGCAGTTCATTCATGCGGCCGTACGTACTTCGCTGGGAAAACACAATGTGGTACCTTCCATCGATTTCGACCAGGAAGGCAGTATCGATATTCCGGTAAAAAGCAAAAACAAGGATGAAGTACGCTTTCCGGAAATAAAAATAAACCCGGATTACAATCCTTTCGAGTCGGAAAAAACACCGTCGGTGAAGATTCCCAAAGCATCGGGTTCGGAAAAAATCAATTTGTCGCGCTGGGAAGATTTGTACCAGGGGAAACAACTCATTTTAAAACCTGAAAAGGACCCTTCTCCCGGAAAAGAACCTGATGTTTTCAGTCAGTCGCGTGAATCCTTCTCTCAAAAAAGAGTTTTACAACTGAAGCAGAAATACATTCTTTCACCGGTAAAATCGGGGTTGATGGTGATCGATCAGAAACGGGCACACGAGCGCATTCTTTTCGAGAAATTTATGGAAGTGCTTCATTCAGAGTCGGTGGCCAGTCAGCAACAACTGTTTCCGCAAACCATTGAACTGGAGCCCGGCGATGCCGAGTTGCTGAAAAACATTCTGAATGATTTGCTGTCGCTGGGGTTCGATATTCGCGAATTCGGAAAAAACACTTTCATCATAAACGGTACGCCGGGTATGCTCGATGTGTCTTCACCCGAAATAATCATTCAAAAACTGCTCGAAGAGTATAAAAACTCGCCGGTTGATGCCAAAGCCAGGGCCAAAGAGCAGGTAGCTATTTCGCTGGCAAAAGCATCGGCACTCGATTATGGCACTGAGCTGAAACAGGAAGAGATAGATCACCTTATCGACAACCTGTTTGCCTGTAAAACACCTAATTTTTCGCCTGAGGGCAAAAAAGTACTTACCATCATTTCGCTGGAAGATTTCGAAAAAATTTTTAATAAATGACAATATGTCGTTATTTTGCGGCAGATATACAATGGTCTGGCATTTGTCCTGTACCTGTTTAAATTTTGAAGTATGAATTACCGTCCTGTAATGAACGCGATACCACCGGTTGTTAAAAACCTGATCATTATTAATGTGTTGCTGCTGTTTGCAACATGGGTTTTGCAAAGCCAGGGCATCGATTTGGTTGAATACCTGGGAATGCACTATCCGGGCTCCGATAAGTTTATGATGCACCAAATTGTTACCCACATGTTTATGCACGGTGGGTTAGCTCACTTGTTCTTCAATATGTTTGCCCTGTGGATGTTTGGACGTGTGCTGGAAAGCGTCTGGGGGTCGCGCCGGTTTTTGATTTATTATTTTGTTACCGGCCTTGGTGCTGTGGCGTTGCACATGTTTGTGAACCACCTCGAAATTTCATCCATTCAGAATGCTGTGGAAGCTTTTCGGAATACTCCCTCTCCTGAATTGCTCGATCAGTTTGTCAATAAAAATCTCCCCAATGCAGCTCCGCGCGTACGCGATTTCATCAATGCCTGGTATGACAATCCCACAAGCACTGCACACGCTGCCGAAGGGTTAAGCCTTATGGAACGTATTCTTCAGATGAAAATGGACATTCCAACGGTAGGTGCTTCAGGCGCTGTGTTTGGTGTTCTGCTGGCTTTTGGTGTGTTGTTCCCCAATACCCAGCTGATGCTTCTTTTTCCGCCCATTCCAATCAAAGCCAAATATTTTGTTATTGCTTATGGTTTGATTGAGCTTTACCTTGGGTTCACACGACCGGGAAGCAACGTAGCGCACTTTGCCCATTTAGGCGGAATGTTATTCGGTTACCTGCTTATAAAATACTGGAATAAAACCACAACGCATTTTTATTGATGGATATTTGGGCCGACATAAAACGAACGTTTAAGGAAGGTTCGGTTTTAACCCGACTGATTTATATAAACCTGGGTGTTTTTCTGCTGATTAAACTGTTCGGGGTCATTTTTTACCTTGTTGGCCAGCCATTTTATCTCATTGAATGGCTTTCGGTTCCTTCGAACCCCGAAATGCTTTTACAACGGTTTTGGACTCCCGTTACCTATATGTTTCTGCATGCCGGGTTTTTGCACCTGCTGTTCAATATTCTGGGGTTGTACTGGTTTGGCAAACTTTTTTTGTATCATTTTGAAGGGGATAAGTTGTTGAGTGTTTATCTGCTGGGCGGGTTGTCCGGCGCTTTACTCTACGTGCTTGCCTTCAATATTTTCCCGGCTTTTCAGTCGGTAAATGCCATTTTGTTTGGGGCATCGGCATCGGTTTTTGCCCTGTTGGTGGCCATTGCCGTTTACGACCCGCAGCGGGAGATTCACCTGTTTTTTATCGGTCGTTTCCCGTTGAAATACATTGCTGCTTTTTATGTCGTAATATCCATTATCGGCATTTCGGCTTCCAATCCGGGTGGAAATCTGGCCCATCTTGGCGGGGCTGCCTGGGGATGGTTTTACATTGCGCAACTGCGCAAAGGAAAAGACTGGGGCTCGGGGCTGGTTGCTTTTATCGATAAAACCGGCGACTGGTTCAAGCCAAAAAACAATATGAAAGTAACCTTTAAACAACCTCCTCCGCGAAACGATTACGAATACAACCAGCAAAAGAATATTCAGCAGGAAGAGATCAACCGCATTCTGGATAAAATTGCAGCGTCGGGCTACGAAAGCCTAACCAGGAAAGAAAAGGAAATTTTGTTTAAACAGGGGCGCAATTAAAGTTTACTTCCTCTAATTGTTACCTAACCTGCCTAAATCTCAACTTTTATCCTTTGCTTTTCAGCATTTGCCCCTATTTTCCTATTTTTGCACCTCATTTTTTAACGTTATTATTCTGAAAAAGAAAAACATGGAAATTGCGAGCAAATATACCCCGGCAGAAGTGGAAGAAAAATGGTACAAATTCTGGATGGAAAACCATTTTTTTCATTCCGAACCCGATGAACGTGAACCATACACCATCGTCATTCCGCCGCCCAATGTAACCGGCGTGCTGCACATGGGGCACATGCTCAACAATACCATTCAGGACATTCTGGTGCGCCGCGCGCGCATGACCGGCAAAAACGCCTGCTGGGTGCCCGGAACCGATCACGCCTCCATCGCCACCGAAGCCAAAGTGGTGAACAAGCTGAAAGCCGAAGGCATCGATAAATACGACCTTTCCCGCGAGGAATTTCTGGAACACGCCTGGGACTGGACCCGCAAACACGGGGGAATTATTCTGGAACAGCTTAAAAAGCTGGGCGCCTCGTGCGACTGGGAACGCACCGCTTTTACCATGGACGAAGCCCGCAGCGAGTCGGTCATCAACGTTTTTATCGATTTGTACAAAAAAGACCTTATTTACCGCGGTGTGCGCATGGTAAACTGGGATCCTGCCGCCAAAACCGCCCTATCCGACGAAGAAGTCATTTATAAAGAGGTAAAATCGAAACTCTACTACCTGAAATATAAACTAGAGGAAGCACTTAAAAGCTCCCCCTCCGGGGGAGTTGAGGGGGCTTCTTATATAACTATCGCGACTACCCGGCCCGAAACGATTTTGGGCGATACGGCAGTTTGTGTAAATCCTGCGGATAAACGGTTTTCTCACCTGAAAGGAAAACGGGTGCTGGTGCCGCTCATCAACCGTTCCATTCCCATTATTGAAGACGACTACGTGGACATGGAATTCGGTACCGGCTGCCTCAAAATTACGCCGGCACACGACATTAACGACTACGAAATCGGGTTGCGCCACAACCTGCCTGTTGTAGATATTTTTAACGACGACGGAACGCTTAGCAAAGCTGCCGAAATTTTTATCGGGGATGACCGGTTCGATGTACGTGAAAAAATTGTTCCCGAACTTGAAAAAGCCGGAAACCTTGCCCGCATTGAAGATTATACCAATAAAGTAGGTTATTCCGAACGGACCGATGTGGCCATCGAGCCCAAACTTTCGGCCCAGTGGTTCCTGAAAATGGACGAACTGGTGAAACCGGCGCTGGAAAATGTGCTGAACGACACCATCAAATTTCATCCTGCCAAATTCAAAAACATTTACCGCCACTGGATGGGCAACATTAAGGACTGGTGCATTAGCCGGCAGTTGTGGTGGGGGCACCAGATTCCGGTTTGGTATATAGAGGCCCCCTCTGACTCCCCGGCAACTGCCGGCGGAGAAATGGGTTTTGTGGTTGCTGAAACCGCTGAGCAGGCACTGGAACAGGCCAAAGTAAAAACCGGAAATAAGAACCTGACGATGAGTGATTTGCGCCAGGACGAAGACGTGCTGGATACCTGGTTCTCGAGCTGGTTATGGCCCATTTCGGTGTTCGACGGAATCAGAAAACCGGAAAATAACGACATTAACTATTATTACCCAACCTCTGATTTGGTAACTGCACCCGATATTATTTTCTTTTGGGTGGCCCGCATGATTATTGCCGGTTATGAATACCGCGATGAGTTTCCGTTTAAAAATGTTTATTTCACCGGGATGGTGCGCGATGCGCAGCGCCGCAAAATGTCGAAATCGCTGGGTAACTCGCCCGATCCGCTCGATTTGATTGCCAAATATGGTGCCGACGGTGTACGTGTGGGTATGCTGCTTTGCTCGCCTGCCGGCGGCGATTTGCTGTTCGACGAAAGCCTGCCGCATCAGGGAGCAGGTTTTGCCACCAAAATCTGGAATGCTTTCCGCCTGGTGAAAAACTGGGAGGTTTCAGCAGAGATTGAACAGCCGGAACATTCGAAACTGGCCATCGTCTGGTTCCGAAATAAATTGAGTCAGGTAGTTGAAACGCTCGACGGACAGTTCAACCAGTTCCGCATTTCAGAAGCGCTAATGACCGTTTACACCACCGTTCGAGACGAATTCTCGGGCTGGCTGCTGGAAATGGTAAAACCGCCCTACCAGCAACCCATCGATACAAAAACGTACAGCGAAGTGGTGGAACTTTTCGACCAATTGCTGCGTCTCATGCACCCGTTTATGCCGTTCATTACCGAAGAAATCTGGCAACTGCTGAAAGAACGGAACGACGGCGAGAGCATCATGGTAAGCCAACTTCCGGCAGTTGAAAAATATGATGCTGAAATGCTGGCTGCATTTGAAAATGTGAAAGAAGCCATTTCGGGTATCCGCAACATACGAAAAGAGAAAAATATTCCGAATAAGGATGCGCTGGAACTGAAAATTCAGAAAGGAGATAAAGGTTATGAAGCTAATTTTGCGCCTGTATTGCAAAAAATGGCTAATCTTTCGGCGCTCGAAATGGTTTCGGAAGAGGTGAAAGGCACTGCATCGTTCCGGGTAAAATCCACCAACTTTTATGTTCCCCTGGAAGGCCTCATCGACGTGGAAGAGGAATTGAAAAAGCTGGAAGAAGAGCTGAAATACACCAAAGGATTTCTGAACTCGGTAATGAAAAAACTTAGCAATGAACGGTTTGTAAACAGTGCACCCGAAGCAGTGGTGGCCAAAGAAAAAGCCAAACAGGCCGATGCCGAAGCGAAAATAAAAGTTTTGGAAGAGCGGGTTGCTTCGTTGAAATAATCCGGTTTATTATTTGTCGGATGAATGAATTCGAGAATTATGGTAATATAGTATATATTTTTTGTGAAACTTCGCTTATTACATTCAAAGGTACTTTACAAATAAATTCTGCTTGTCTGACTTTCCAGTCGAGGCTTTTTACCTGATCCGACAATATTGCTCCGTTTATTTGCAATCCATCAGGAATTATTACTTCGAATGGGTATCCTTTAATCAGGCTGGTAACCGGACATAGAATTGCCAGGTTTACCTTTCGGTTATAAGATGCCGGAGATAAAACCAGGGCCGGTTTTCTTCCGGCCTGTTCATGACCTGCCTGAGGAATTAAGGTAATCCAGACAACATCACCGCAATCGGGAATATAATCAGCCATTTTACCAAATTTCATTTCCGGTTGCAGATCCGGTTTCTACCTCACCATGGATATTTTCCCTATTGATTCCTGTCAATAATTCTTCAAGATTCCAGGCTGGTTTTATAACAGGTTTCACAATGATCTGTCCGTTGACCAAAGAAATATCAACAAGGGAGTCATTTTTCAACCGGGCATCACTTGCAAATGCTTTAGGAATTCTTAGTGCAAGGCTGTTACCCCATTTTTGTACTTTGGTTTGCATACTAACTGTCTTTGTATATACAACAAAGATACAAAATTTCAAATACCAAAGGATGTCAGTATAAAAAACCCATCAGCCAGATTGGGATTTTATTTCCAAACCCTATTTCGGTATTGTCAGCCAGAATGAATGAATTTTGCTTTTTGGAAAGAGCATTTTGCCTTAAATGAAAATACCATATCGGCACTTTTCCTCTTAAATGATGTTAAATGCTCGGTTAAAAAATAGTGAATCAGCAATTTGATTGGCAAATTTCACCTAAATTTGATTAGTATTTATAATGAGTCAGTTTCCGATTTGCGACATAACATTTTAAGCAAGCTTATGGTATCGAAACAAGTCACACAACAAACAGCTTTTTTGGTTTTTATTTTTCTGATGTTTTGTCAGATATTGTTTGCGCAAACAGAAATCCAGCCTTTACTGGCTCAACAAGATTCCGTCCAATTAAAGAAGTTTAGACTTTTTGATGATTTGTCTGTTTTTTCCGTTCCCGGGTTGGGAGAAAACTGGTTTTTCAGCCCGGCATCTCCTGCGTTAAACAACCTTCAATCCGGTTTGGATTTCGGGAAGAAACAGCCGCCTAAAGTAATTTCGGTTGCACAAAATAGATTTGAAACGGTTTTGCCGAACCTGGGTTCCATTGAACACTTTACCAATCAGTTCAGGTGGAAGGCCGGAAACAGAGTTGCTGTGGACTTTGGTGCAGGATTGGCCATTCAAAATACGATAATGAATCCAATCGTTCCCAATTATCAGCTTAGTTTCCGGGCATCTGTCGAATATTCCTTAAACGACTGGCTTAGCGCTTATTTGTATGGCCAGTATATAACCAAACCTCTCAACCAGGCGGATGATTACTTAGATCCGTTTATGCACAACAATCCATTATTTCTGCAAAATGAAATTGGGGCCGGAGTGAAAGCCAATTTCAACAAAACACATATTGGTTTTGGAGTTTATTCCATGCCATGCCAGGAATTTAAATCGCCTTTATTAAGACCATCAAATTCCAGAATAACAATCGGGTTTTAAATGCTGTTTAAGTTTTTCAAGGTAAACTATGTTTTTCTCTATTTTATTTGTCGCTTGTAAATTATTTTTTACATTTATCATGTTTTTTTAACTTTTTATATCATGAAGCTTTTACCTCACGTATTTAAATGGATAGGAATAACTATTTTTTTTATTGGTTTTGTATTTGGCGCCATTGATGATGGTCGAAAGGGATTTTTAGAAGGATATAATGAAACTTCGCACGATCCGGTTAAAATTGAGTTTAAGAGAATCCTGTCCGAAAAAGTATCACAAGTTGCAGATTACGTTTTACTTTTTGGTTTACTGGTATATGTGTTATCGAAGAATAAGAGAGACGATGAGTTTACCCGGCAAATGAGGTACGAAGCTGCTTATATTGTATTTGTAATCACGATAATATTTATTCTCATTTTATACATTATAATTCCGAACCTGAAGTTGGTGCCATCGACTTTGATAGGCGCGCAGTTGGTGTTGTATTTAATTATCCGGTATTTCAGAAAAAAATCCATTCTTGACTGGTAGCCTATGAAAAACATGGTAAAACTGCATCGTGTAATGCATGATAAAACACAGGAGGAACTGGCTCAATCTATTGGTGTTTCGCGCCAGACTATTCATGCTATCGAACGGAATAAATTTGTTCCATCTGTTCAAACAGCGTTAAAACTTGCTGATTATTTCAATTTAAAAGTTGAAGAATTATTTCAACTTGAGGAGAAACAGGGAAAATAGAACCACAATAAAAAACCGCTCTTGCGTACAAAAGCGGTTGAATATATGTGGAGTAAGTTACCGATCCGTCCGCCAGCCGGCATACTGTACTGCAACCTACGGACAAGCATCAACTGCTGTTGATGCTTGTCTTTTTATTCTATTTTACTTCCGACCCATTCTTCACCTTTTGATCGGGAGAAACAATCGATAAGGTTCCGTCGGCGTTTTCGGCACACAAAATCATTCCCTGCGATTCAATTCCCCGCAGTTTTTTGGGTTCGAGGTTCACCAGAATGGAAACCTGTTTGCCAATCAAATCTTCGGGTTCGTAATATTCAGCTATGCCTGAAACCACGGTGCGCTTGTCAATTCCGGTATCGATTTTCAGTTTCAGTAGCTTTTTGGTTTTGGCTACTTTTTCGGCTTCGATTACGGTTCCCACACGGATATCCATTTTCCCGAAATCGTCGAATTCGATGCTTTCTTTGGCCGGTTTGGCTTTGGCTTCCAACAGTTCGTTAGCCTTTTTAGTGTCCATCAGTTTTTGCAGTTGAGCTTCAATCACGCTGTCTTCAATTTTTTCAAAAAGCAGCTCCGGTGTGTTTACCTGGTGACCGGCAGTCAATAGATCAGTATTTCCAAACTGGCTCCAGTCCTGTTTGCCGTAATTCAGGAATCCGCGCAGTTTTTCCATGCTGAACGGCAGGAACGGCTCCAGACAAACGGTGAGGTTGGCTGTAATTTGCAGACTCACATTCAAAATGGTTTCCACCCGTTTGGGGTCGGTTTTCCATATTTTCCAGGGCTCTTCATCGGCCAGGTATTTGTTGCCCAAACGCGCCAAATCCATGGCATTTTTCAGCGCTTCGCGAAACCGGAAACTGTCGAGGCTTTTTTCTACTTCGCTTTTTAGGGTTGAAATGGCAGCCAGCGTTTCACGGTCGTAATCCGAAAGTTTGCCACGTGCCGGTACTTTGCCATCGAAATATTTTTGGGTAAGCACCAATGCCCGGTTCACAAAGTTGCCGAGAATGGCCACCAGTTCGTTGTTGTTCCGCGCCTGAAAATCTTTCCAGGTAAAATCGTTGTCTTTGGTTTCGGGAGCGTTTGCGGTTAGAACATACTTCAGCACATCTTCCTTATCCGGAAACTCCTCCAGGTATTCGTGCAACCACACCGCCCAGTTGCGCGATGTGGAAATTTTATCGTTTTCCAGATTCAGAAATTCGTTGGCCGGCACATTGTCGGGCACATTAAAAGTACCTTCGGCTTTCAGCATGCAGGGGAAAATGATGCAGTGAAAAACGATATTGTCTTTACCGATGAAATGCAACAAACGTGTTTCCGGGTCTTTCCAGTATTTTTCCCATTCGGGGGTAAGTTCGCGGGTAGCCGAAATGTATCCGATAGGTGCATCAAACCAAACGTACAGCACTTTTCCTTCGGCGCCTTCCACCGGAACCGGCACACCCCAATCGAGGTCGCGGGTTAAGGCACGGGGTTGCAGCCCGCTGTCAATCCACGACTTGCACTGCCCGTAAACATTGGGTTTCCATTCCTTGTGTCCTTCCAGAATCCATTCGCGCAACCACGGTTCGTACTGGTCGAGCGGAAGGTACCAGTGTTTGGTTTCTTTCAGCACTGGCTGGTTTCCGCTAATCATCGAGGTGGGATTAATCAGCTCAGTGGGACTGAGCGAAGTCCCGCAGCTTTCACACTGGTCGCCGTAAGCTTTTTCGAACCCGCATTTGGGACAGGTGCCAATAATGTAACGGTCAGCCAGGAACTGCTGGTTCTCTTCGTCGTAATACTGCTCTGAAGTTTTTTCGATAAATTGCCCCTGATCATACATTTTTTTGAAAAACTCAGAAGCTGTTTTATGGTGAATTTCAGCACTGGTACGCGAATACACATCGAATGAAATTCCAAAGTCTTTGAACGATTTTTTTATGATTGCGTGGAACTTGTCCACCACATCCTGCGGAGTAATGCCTTCGTTTTTAGCTTTCAACGTAATGGGCACGCCATGTTCGTCGGAGCCGCCAATGAGCAAAACATCTTCGTTCTTCAGGCGCAGGTAGCGCGCAAATATATCGGCAGGCACATAAACCCCGGCCAGGTGGCCAATGTGGATTGGACCGTTGGCATACGGCAGCGCAGTGGTAATCAAAGTCCGTTTAAATTCCCCCATGGTAATTATCTTTTTGCTGAAAAAATGGTTCTTTTTTGTTAAGGGCACAAAGATAGTGGAATTGAGGGAAAACGGTCTGATACGTTTCCAAATATTAAATCCAGTTTTCAACCAATAACTCAGGAATTCTTCGAAATTCTTTTTCATTATTGGTTACTAATGCCATATTAAGACTTATGGCATGAGAGGCAATTAGCGTATCCATTGGTCCGATTGGAGTTCCTCTTTTTTCTAAATCGGCACGAACCTTTCCGTAAATAATTGTTTGTTCAAACCCAAAATCAAAAACTTGAAGGGGTGTTAGAAATTTTTCGAGTGCATCCTGATTTTTTGCTGGGCTGGAACTTTTCATTACCCCATATTGAAGTTCAGCCAAGGTAATGGAAGAAATTCCAATAGTGCCGAAAGGCATTTCCGTGAATTTTTTAAAAACTTTTTCAGGTTTCTTTTTTATGATGTAAATGCAAATATTTGTATCCAGAAGGTATTCCATTATTCAAATGATTCGCGGGGTTGATTACTATGTTGATTCCTTTCATTCATAAAATCCGGGGTAAATAATTCCAGACTTTCAAATAGGTTTTGCCATGGATTGTGGTAAGGAATAATGTGGATTGCATGTCCGACTTTTTTCAGATAAACTTTGTCATCATTTATCTTCATACGATTTGGGATGTTTATTGCCTGAAATCCTTTTTTGTTTTTTATGTCAATAGTTTCGAATGCCATAATTATTTTCAATTTTTCCAAAAGTACAAAAATTTGAAACATCAGAATTCATCTCACCTTTCATTTCCCCACTTTTGTATCTTTGACGGCATGAACAATTTTTCCCACATCATATTCGATCTAGACGGAACGCTTACCGACAATACACGGGGTATTGCAGCTTCTGTAAAATTTGCACTGGATAAAATGCAGATAGATGGTTTTAACGGAGTTTTGACCGAAGGTTTTATCGGTCCGCCCCTGCAGCATGGTTTTAAAAATCTGTTTGGTTTGAATGACCGCAATACCCAACTTGCGGTGGAGTATTTCCGGGAGTATTATTCCGTTCACGGTTTGTTTGAAAATGATCCTTATCCGGGAGTTTCCGAAATGCTGGAAGAGCTGCATTTTGCAGGGAAAGAGCTTTTTATTGCCACATCAAAACTGGAAAAGTTTGCAGCACAGATTAGCGAACATTTCGGTTTCGATAAATACATTTTGCAGTTGAAAGGCGCTGATTACAAAGGCGATCATGCCACAAAAACTACCATCATTTCGAACCTGTTGAAATCGCGGCAGCTTGTTCCGTCTAAAAATATTGCCATGGTGGGCGATACGGTTTTCGACATGGAAGGCGGAAAGGAGAATGGGCTCACTACCATTGCCGTTTCATACGGTTTCGGGAAGAGGGAAGAGTTGAAAAAAGCCAGTCCCGATTTTTGGGCGGATAGTGTGGAGGAACTTTTTCAGATTCTTCAGTAAAACCCGATTGGAATTAATTTTTCTGAATTATTCTACTTGAAGCATTTGGTTTTCGTCCTAAACTTTATTTTTACCGCTAAATATTCAAACTGAATTTTATGTCCAGATTTTTTTTACTGATTTTGCTGGCAACACTTGTTTTTTCAGGATGCCGAAAGCAATCAACCGAAATTGATTCGCTGAAAATATGGCTTGATAAAACCTCCGGTTCATCTGAAGAATTATTGAATCAGCCTTTTGCGCAGAAAAAACTTTCGAAGCAGGAGGCAGAAGCTGCAATACAATTGTTACATCCTTTTTTTCAGAATAAATTAAAGGAAGAATTTACCGGGCAGTGGAACGACAGCACGCTTGTTTTTGGCGATTATGAACTTCAATTCAGATACAAAAAGTTTGGCCAAAAGCCGGCTGATGGCTGGAGCCTGTATATTTCCATGCATGGCGGAGGTAACACAAGGCCAGAGATGAATGATCGTCAGTGGCAAAACCAGATTGGCTTGTACGAACCGGCAGAAGGTATTTACATGGCTCCGCGGGCTCCCACCGATTCGTGGAACATGTGGCACCAGTCGCATGTGGACGAACTTTTCGATTTGTTTATTCAACTGGCCGGTGTTTTTGAAGGTATTAACACCAACCGGGTTTATCTGACCGGCTATTCTGCAGGTGGTGACGGCGTTTACCAGCTTGCACCACGCATGGCCGACCGGTTTGCTGCCGCTGCCATGATGGCCGGGCATCCCAACGATGCCTCGCCGCTGGGATTGCGGAATCTGCCTTTTGCCCTGCACATGGGCGCTGAAGATGCGGCTTACAACCGGAATCTGGTGGCCGAAGAATGGGGCGAAAAACTGGACGAACTTCGGCAAAACGATCCGGAAGGGTATATTCATGATGTGCAGATTCACGAAGGTCTGGGTCACTGGATGGAGCGAAAAGACACCGTGGCCATTGAGTGGATGGCGCAGTTCACCCGAAATCCCTGGCCCGAAAAAGTGGTGTGGAAACAAAGCAGCGTCACGCACAACCGTTTTTACTGGCTGGGTATTTCGGATGATGAAGTGCAAAAAGATGCCGAACTGGTTGTTTCGCGAAACGGGCAAACCATTCGGATAGAAAAAGCAGAAAAGGTGAATAATCTGCGCTTTTTTCTGAACGATGAAATGATGGATTTGGACAAAAAAATTACGGTAGAATTCAACGGAAGAGTGCTTTACAACGAGGTTCCAAAACGAACAATTTCTGTCGTTTGGGAATCATTAAACAAACGAAATGATCCGCAGCAGGTTTTTTCTGCCCAAATTGAGGTATCTTTGATTTGAAAAAATCAGACTATGATTGTTCCACCTACATTAAAACCCGGCGACAAAATCCGCATTGTTTCCCCGGCAGGGAAAGTGAAGGAAAAGTATGTGCTTCCGGCGGTGGACTGGCTTCTTGACCAGGGTTACCGGGTGGAATTGGGGCAGCATGTTTTTGCCAGCCATTTTCAGTTTGCCGGTACCGATCAGCAACGTTTGGAAGACCTGCAAACAGCCCTCGATGATCCGGAAGCTTCGGCTATTCTTTGTTCCCGCGGAGGTTACGGTACGGTGCGCATCATCAGCAAACTCAACTACGACGGCCTGTTCAGACACCCGAAATGGATTGTAGGTTTCAGCGACATTACCATTCTACATTCGTGCCTCAACCGCAACCGGCTGGCTACCATTCACGGCGCCATGCCCCGCTATTTTTTCGATATGGAGGGGCAGCCCAGCGAAAGTCTGCAATCGCTGATGCAGTTGCTGACCGGAGGAGGAGCGCTCTATACGATTCCGGCTGCCGAAGGCGATCGGCATGGAAAAGCAACCGGCGAACTGGTGGGCGGAAATCTTTCCATCATTTCGAGCATGCAGGGAACACGCTGCGAACTGGACACCAGTGGGAAAATTCTTTTTCTGGAAGACATCGACGAATTTTTATACCACTCTGACCGGCTGATGCATCAACTGAAACTGAGTGGCAAACTGGATAACCTGGGCGGGCTGGTGCTGGGAAATTTTACAGACATGAAAGACAATGAATCGCCTTTTGGAAAAACCATACATGAGATTATTGCGGAGGCAGTGGAAGAATTTAATTTTCCGGTATGTTACGATTTTCCTGCCGGACACAACGAAAAAAACCTGGCACTGGCTTTCGGGCAACACTGGGAACTCGATGTAACCGAAACGGAATCAACCCTTAAGCTTCTTTCGGCCTCTTTACTTTAAACTTTGAACTTTAAACTAAAAACTAAATTTGGCTTCAACAAAAGAAATAGGAGAAATTGCCGAAGGACTTGCACAGCAGTACATTTCAAAGCTGGGCTACAAAATCAAAGACACCAACTGGCACTACGGTCACCTGGAGCTCGACATTGTGGCACAGGACGGCGACCAACTGGTTGTTATCGAAGTGAAATCGCGCAACGGAATCCGGTATGAGCATCCGTCGGAGGCGGTTACTAATACCAAAATCAAACGGATTGTGGAAGCTGCCGAAGCATATATTTTCGAAAAAGACCTGCACCTGGAAACCCGGTTCGATGTTATTACCGTTATTTTCTTCAAGCAAAGCCATGAACTCGAGCATTTTAAAGATGCGTTTTATCCAACCATGTAAAAAAGTTTGTTTTCCCTCTGAAAAGATTATTTTTAGACCTTCAATTACAACTGAAGCTGTAAGCGTTAGATGAAAAAAGGAGCGATTTCTAATTTTTTGCGTAAACTGGGGCTTTTGCAACCGGCTGACTATTTCCGGTTTTGGCTGGAGAAGTTCAGGAACCGGAAAAGGAACCGGGATTTTTTGAACGGAAACCCCGGAGTAAAACTGCCACCAGATTACCTTATCTATGAATCGTTTCAACTGGACTACCAAAAATATTTCATCGATAGCGAAGATACGGCCCGTTGGCTTGCCGATCTGCTTAAAAAGCATATTGAACTTGACGGAGTAAAAATTCTTGATTGGGGCTGCGGCCCGGGAAGGGTCATCCGGCATCTTTCCAAATTTGCCGGCCCTGAATGTGAATTTTACGGAACCGATTACAATACCGAATCCATTGACTGGTGTTCCGAAAATCTGCCCGGAATTCTGTTTAACCGAAATTCACTGGAAGCCCAATTACCTTATGAAAGTAGCTTTTTCTATGTTATTTACGGGATTTCTGTTTTTACCCATTTGAGTGAAAAAATGCACTTTGCATGGTTTTCGGAATTACTGAGGGTGCTGAAACCAGGCGGTATCATGCTTTTTACGGCGCAGGGAGAAAATTTCAGGGCCAAGTTAACAACGAATGAATTAACTGTATTTGATGAAGGGAAGCTGGTTATTCGGGGACAAACAAAAGAAGGCCACCGCACCTATTCTGCCTTTCATCCCAAAAAGTTTATGGAAGAACTTTTTGCACCGGCCGAAATTCTGGAACACATCGAACGGAAACCGGAAAACGGCGGCTGGTTGCCCCAGGATGTCTGGATGTTGAGAAAAAAAAGAGAAGAATGAATATTGAAGAACTCAGAGAATATTGCATGGCTAAAAAAGGAGTGACCGAAAGTTTTCCTTTTGACGAAACCACAATGGTTTTTAAGGTGGCCGGAAAAATGTTCTGCCTCACCGATTTGGTGGATGATTTTGCAGTGGCTCTGAAAAACGACCCGGAAAAAAATATGGAACTGCGCGAACGGTTTCCTTCAGTGAGGCCCGGTTATCACATGAACAAACAACACTGGAACACCGTTTCGATAGACGGTTCCATTTCCGATAAGATGCTGAAACAATTAATTGATGAATCGTACCGGATTATTGTGAATAAATTGCCCAAAAAGTTTAGAGAAGAACTTCAGAATGAATAAAATACACGTGTTATGAGATTATTTTCACTTTTGATTTCCTTTTTCGTTTTATTTACATTGCCGGTTTTGGCCAACGACGGCGCCGGGGGTTTCACGCTTCAGAAGGTAGTTGATCATTCGCCGGTAATCAGTCAGGGAAGTACCGGCACCTGCTGGAGTTTTACAGCCACCAGTTTTCTGGAGTCGGAAATTATGCGGAAAGGATTTCCCGAAACCGATCTTTCGGAAATGTTTTTTGTGTATCACACATACATGAACAAGGCAAAGCGGTACCTTCTTTTTCACGGGAACAACAACTTTGGGCAGGGTGGTCAGGCGCATGATGTAATGGATGTGCTGCGCGAATACGGCATGGTTACCGACGAAGCATTCCCAGGGAAAAAGGTGGATGACCGGCATCAGCACCGGAGTTTGGCAAAGGAAATCCGGGAAAAAATAAATGAAATGAACAGCAGCCGGAACGATTTCAGCGTTCAGGAAATTAAAAGCCTGCATTCTGTTTTGGAAAATCATCTGGGCGGGTTGCCTAAAAAAGTAAAAACAGGGAAAGGGCGGTTTACCCCGATTGAATTTCGCGATAAATTTGAAATCGATCCTGATGATTTTGTGGAACTGACCTCGTATAGCCACCATCCGTTTTACCGGCCGTTTGTGCTTGAAGTTCCCGACAACTGGTCGCATGCGCTGTATTACAACCTCCCCATAGACGAACTGGTTGAGGTGATGGTTTATGCGCTCGAAAACGATTTTACCGTTTGCTGGGATGGCGACACCAGCGAAAAAACATTCAGCCATAAAAACGGACTGGCCGATCTCCCGAAAAAACAGAAAGGCAAGGTGACTCAGGATCTGCGGCAGGAAACGTTCTACGACCGCACCACAACCGACGACCATTTAATGCATGTGGTGGGCCTTTCGGAAGATGAAAACGGACAAACCGGGTTTTACACAAAAAACTCGTGGGGTGCCGACAGCAATGAATTTGGCGGATATTTAAATCTGACCGAAGATTATGTACGGCTGAAAACCGTTGCCATTATGGTTCATAAAGATGCCATTCCGGAAAAAATCAAACAAAAACTGAATTTGTGATGCGCGAATTTATCCTCGACTCAGAATACATAGAACTGGTGAAGCTACTCAAATTACTTGGTATTGCAGAAACCGGCGGCCATGCGAAAATGATGGTGGAGCAGGGTGAAGTTCTTTTGAACGGAGAACCGGAATACAGGAAACGAGCCAAGCTGAGGCCGGGCGATCAGGTAGTAGTTTTTGGAGAAAAAATTCAAATCAGGTCTGCGTAGTGAATTTTAAAAACGGGTTACCATGTTGTCGCGAACCACATTTTCAACCAGCATATTTTGCTTCGATATTTCAATGGCATTCAACAATGTATTGTCAATTTTACGAATGATGGGATAAAATCCTTCTTCCCCAATGATATTTCGTGCAATGTAGGCTTTCACCTGTGCATTTATAATTTCACCCGAACGGCGCAACCCGTCGGCATCCCTGCTTATCCCTTTTTCGTGAGCATAGGCAACGAATTCATTCAGCACATTTTGTTCATCGAGGTAAACGTCGAACTCTTCGGCTGATTTCAGTTGGGAAAGAACTTCCCGGTGATTGTCGGCCCAGGTGTATGCAAAAGTGTAAATTAAACCCCGGCGGTATATGCGGTCGAAATAGGCTGAATTGCCGGTGGTATCCATGGGCACAAACACATCGGGCATAATGCCTCCTCCGCCGTAAACTGTCCGGCCCGACCGGGTGTAGTATTTCAGCGAATCGTTAAACTGAATGCTGTCGGCAGACAACTGCTCGTGATGGCTGAAACGCGAGTAGAGGTCCTGAAAATATTCATCGTTGCCGTCTTCATACGATTTCTGGATACAGCGCCCGCTTGGCGTATAAAAACGGGCAACAGTAAGCCTCAGGGCCGAGCCGTCCATCAGCGGAATCTGCTCCTGAACGAGTCCTTTTCCAAACGAACGGCGGCCAATTACCAGTCCGCGATCGTTGTCTTGCATGGCGCCGGCAAAAATTTCGCTGGCCGAAGCCGAAAATTCGTCGATTAATACAAAAACCTTTATGTCTTTCCACCGGTTTTTCGATGATGCATTGTAGGTTTTCCGGGGTTGGTTGCGCCCCTCGGTGTATAAAATCGGTTCACCTTTTTCCAGAAATTCATCCACAATTTGCAGTACCGAAGGGAGCGAACCGCCGGGATTTTGCCGCAGGTCCACAATTACCTTTTCGGCTCCCGCCTGCTGAAGCTTCTGCATTCCCTGTGTAAATTCGTCGTATGTTTTTTCTGAAAAACGGGTTACTTTGATGAAGCCGGTCTCATCGTCGATCATATATGAAACATCTACACTTATAAGTGGAATGTCGTCGCGGGTAATTTCGAATTCAAGCCTGTCGTTGTATCCTTTCCGGATAACCCCCACATTCACTTTGGTGTTTTTTTCGCCGCGCAACAGGTTAAGCACGGTATTGTTTTGCACATCAACGCCGGCAATCAGCGAGTCGTTAACGGTTACAATGCGGTCGCCGGGTAAAATGCCCACCTGGCTCGATGGTCCGCCGGGAATGACTTCAATAACTCGTACTGTGTCTTCCTGAATGGAAAACTGAACCCCGATTCCGGAGAAATTTCCCTGCATTTCTTCCTGAACTTCTTTCATATTGCGCGCCGGAATGTAAGCCGTATGGGGGTCGAGGTTTTCAAGGATGGCCGGAATGGTATTTTCAATAACTTCGCCGGTATTCAGGCTGTCCACATACCCGTTTTCGATTAACTGAAAAATGGTGGTCAGCTTGTTGGGTTTTCCGTACCCCATGGGACTGAAAACCGGCTGGCTGTTTTGATTCAGCAGGTTTCCGATGATGATGCCCGCAGCTACTGAAAGAGCTACAAGCAATGGTAGTATAACAATTGCTCTTCTGTCCATTTAATCGTTTTCTAATGTTTCCAGTTCAACTTGTTTTACTTCAATGCCAGCCCTTTTCAGCAGGTGAATGCCGTCGTCGAGCCGGTAGCTTTCGGTAAAAACCACCCGCCTGATGCCTGCCTGAATGATGAGCTTCGAGCACTCGAGGCAGGGAGACGAAGTGACATAAAGTGTGGCGCCGTCGCTGCTGTTGCCCGATTTGGCCACTTTTGTAATGGCGTTGGCCTCGGCATGTAGAACGTAGGGTTTGGTTTTGTCATTTTCATCTTCACAAACGTTTTCAAACCCGGATGGTGTGCCGTTATATCCGTCAGAAATTATCATTTTGTTTTTTACAAGCAAAGCTCCAACCTGCCTGCGTTTACAGTACGAATTTTGAGACCAGATCATGGCCATTTTCAGATACCGCTGGTCCAGTAATTTCTGTTTTTTTTCCTTGTTCATTTTTTCTGTCATATTACATGGGTAACCCATCTTTTAAAAGGGTTACAAATGTAATACTCATTTCCTAAAAATTGTTCATTTTGAATGAATTCATAAAACAGGTGGTTTACAACCTTTGCGTGTAATTGCAAATACGAAAATCATTCGGGTAAGGTTTTCCTGTGTTTGCAGCTAAACGGAAGGCCAAAAAAAAGGCCGCAATTTAGCGGCCTGAATATTTTCCTTTGTTTCAGAATCAGTCTTTTATCAACAGCCAGACATCCGAATATTCGGGATACGTTTGCCTGATTTGCGCAACGCGTGTGCGCGCATCGGATTCGTTTTGGTACGAGTTGACGCAAACCCGGTAGTATCCGGTTTCGCTGTGAAGAATGATTGGGGTAAATCCTTTGTTCAAAAGGGTTTCACGGTAGTTTTTGGCATTGTCGAGTTGTCCGAACGATCCCAGAATAACAAAAAAGTTATTGGTTTCATTTTCCGATTTGTCTTCCTGCCGTGTGAATGACACCTGTTCCCTGCGCATGGCAACGGGTTCGGTGGTGGTAGTTGCCGGTTCTTCCCTGACCTGCGGTTGTGCCTGTGTTTGCGTATCGCTTGCCGGCACGGTAAAAACTTTAGGTTGGGTAGCCGGGTCGGTAGTGTAAGGCGACTGGGCCAGTTCTTTTTTCGACTTACAGGCTGTAAAAGCCATGCCCAAAACAACGACAAATAAAATTATCCGGTTCATACTTTCAATTTTTTTCTTGTTTTATCAGGCAAATATATGCAAAACCTTTCCTTTCCAACCGCTTTTTTCCGGTAAGTTTTGCACAGGCAGTTGTTTGCAACCTGCGTGAAAAGTTCAGAAATTTTACCTTCTGGCTCCTGCTCCGCTACCGCCAAAAAAGAACATTACACCCAAAAGAAAACCGAAATCGTACCATCCGCCGGCGTTGGGGAATGCGTAAATCTTGTAGTCGGTGAACAAGCTGACAATGAAGCTAAACAAGACAATAAAACCATGCAGCAAGCCCTTGAAAAAACCGGGTGGATCCATCAATTGTCCCGGGGAATGGGTGGCGCAACCTGTGGCTAAAATGGCAGCCACTACAAAGAGCACGAGGTAAACGAGGCGGAATTTTGTTTTCATAAGAATTTGTTTTTTTCAAAATTAGTGAATTTTTTTATCCCTTGTTTCACAAGTGATTATTTAGACATGATTTGCTATCTTTACTTGAAAAATGAGCTTCCGGAGTTGAACGGATGTGGAAAAATGTTCGTATGAACGATTATGGAGTTGCAAAGAAAAGATGATTTGAAACCAAATAGCATTTAAATGACGAATAAGGCTGACGAACAGAAAATAGATAAACCACTGGTTTTAATTGTTGACGATAATCCGAAGAACCTGCAGGTGCTGGGAACTTTGCTGCGTAAAACCGATTGTAATCTGGCAGCTGCGCTTAGTGGAAAACAGGCACTGAACACCATTGAAAAAGTGAAACCCGATTTGATTTTACTGGACGTGATGATGCCCGAAATGGATGGGCATGAGGTGTGCCGCAGGATAAAATCAAACAAGGAAACCAGCCATATCCCGGTTATATTTTTATCGGCAAAATCGGAAACCGAAGACGTGGTATCCGGATTTGAGTTGGGGGCTGTGGATTACATTTCAAAACCTTTTATTGGAAGTGAGCTGCTTGCCAGGGTAAATACCCAGCTGTATCTGAAAAAAATAAAAGACAATCACGCAGAAGAGATAAAATTCAAAGGAAAATTTTTTTCCATCATTGCCCACGACCTCCGCGAATCTTTCGGGATGGTTTTTACCACTGTGCAACTGCTTAAAAATGAACGCGAAATTCTTTCAGATGAAGAAACCAATGATTTGCTTGGCAATATGGAGAGCACAACCAAAAACACCCTCGATTTGCTCGAAAATCTTCTGGAATGGGCAAAGTCTCAAACGGGAAATATCCGCTACAGTCCGGGCAAAATGAAACTGAATGGCGTTGTGTCAGAGGTATTAAAAAGTACAGCCGATTTGGCTCACCGGAAGAATATTGAAATAAACTCTTCCTTGAGCCCGGTTGCTGTTTTTGCCGACCGGAACATGCTGTTGCTTATATTGCGAAATCTTTTATCCAATGCATTGAAATTCACTCCTGTAGGGGGGGCTATTTCGTTGAGTTCAGTTTCCTTAAACGGCAAAATAAAAATTCAGGTTTCAGATAACGGTGTCGGTATGTCTCCCGGAAAAATAGAAAAACTGTTCAAAATTGAGAACAGGGTTACTACTCCGGGAACTGAGAATGAACCGGGAAACGGGCTGGGGCTTATTCTTTGCAGGGAATTTACACAGCATCATGGCGGCGAAATGGGTATTGAAAGTACACCGGGCGGGGGAACCAGTGTATGGTTTACGGTGCCACTTAACGAAAGCGAAAGTGTGGATGTTCAACCTGAATAAAATGATTAAGTATGAGCAAACCTGGTTTTTCTAAACAGGAAAAAAGAGAACCTGCCTTTGCCGGAAAATTTTACCCGGGAACAGAAAGTGCCCTGAGGAAGCAACTGAAGGAATTTTTCGCAGAAGCAAAACAACCCGGGGAACTTCAAAAATCTCCGCAAGCTCTGATTTCTCCGCATGCCGGGTATGTTTTCAGCGGAAAGGTGGCTGCCTCTGCATTCAATCAAATTCCGGAAAATACAGTTTACGAACGGGTTTTTGTGCTGGCATCGAGCCACCAGTATCTTTTTGGCGGGGCTGCCATATTCGATTCGGGCAATTACAAAACCCCGCTTGGCGAAATACAGGTAGATACAGAACTTGCCCGCAACCTCACAGAGTCAAACGACCTGTTCAGGCATTACCCTGAAGCGCATGAATACGAACACAGTCTGGAAGTGCAACTGCCCTTTCTTCAATACAAACTGAAAAACGATTTTGTGCTGGTTCCGATTATTCTGGGAACGAACAATCAGGCCGACTGTGAGAAAATAGCAAAAACACTTGCGCCCTATTTTATACCCGAAAACCTGTTTGTTATCAGCACCGATTTTTCGCATTACCCGGAGTATAACGATGCTGTGGACAACGACCTGGCTACGGCAAAAGCTATATGCAGCAACAATCCTAAAAAACTTCTGCAGGTTTTGGAAGAAAGTAAACAAAAGAAAATCAGTCACCTGGCCACCTCGCTTTGTGGCTGGACGTCGGTTTTAACGCTGCTGTATTTAACGCAAAGTAAAAATCCGGGATACAAGCTGATTGACTATCGAAACTCGGGCGATGCTGAAATTTACGGCGATAAAGAACGGGTTGTGGGGTACTGGGCCATTGCAGTTTATATGGATGAAAATTCCTTTCAGATTTCAGAAGAAGAACAAAAAGAATTGCTCGAAAAAGCGAGAAAATCAATCGTGAAATTTTTGGAAACAGGAAAACGCTTCAGGCCCGAACCTCCCGTATTGGGTGGAATTTTAAACGAACAGGCCGGCGTTTTTGTGAGTGTTTACGTGAATAGCGAACTGCGCGGCTGCATCGGCAACTTTGCCAAAGACGAAACACTGAACGATTTGGTTCAGCGTATGGCTGTTTCGTCAGCTTGCGATTACCGGTTTGAAAATCTGCAGCCAAATGAACTGGACGATTTGGAACTGGAAATATCCGTTTTGTCTCCGCTAAAGAAAATCAAATCAATCGACGAAATTGAACTGGGTAAACATGGCATATACATCAAAAAAGGTATGAATTCCGGTACATTCCTGCCTCAGGTAGCAAAAAAAACCGGCTGGAATCTTGAGGAATTCTTAGGGCATTGCTCGCGAGACAAAGCCGGGCTGGGCTGGGACGGATGGAGAGATGCCGAACTGTTCATTTACGAAGCATTTATATTCAGAGGCTGAACACCTCGTGCAAAACCTTCAGCGATTTAATTTCACCCAGGTGCTCAAAATGCAACTGGTAATATTCCACCAGTTTTGATGTAAGATACGTACGCAGGTGTTTTGGGATTTTATAATGAGCCAGTTCCCGGATTTTTAAGGTAGCGAGCGAACACAGAATTTCGGTAGCCTCTTTGTGCATGAAAAAGGGGTGTGGCGGTTCAAAAGGAACTACAGCTCCCTTTCGTATATCGAACCAGCCTTCAAACCCGGTTTTTTTTGTGTCGGGCAAAAACCCCAGATATTCGGTGAGCCGGAATAAAAACCACAGATGGAAGTTGGCCACCCCATCTTCTGCCAAATCGAAAAAGAGCAGGGTATTCTGGATAAACCCGAACATCTCCGGCGCACTTTCCTGCTCTCGCAGGGTTTTCCCAAGTATTTCGGCCAGAAAAATGGCCTGGGTCGATTTAACCACATCAAACGGAATATTCTGGTAAACCGGCTGGTTTTTTATCTCTTTAATGCGCTGAACTTCACGGGTGTCTTTTTGGTAAGCTACCAAATCAACCAGAAAAAGCGGCTGTATAATACCTGCTTTGTTTTTCGATTTTTTGCTTCGGGAAATATTCAGCATATAGGCCTGCCGGCCAAACTCCTTGGTATAAACGTTTACAATTACAGAGTTTTCACCGTATTTCACGTAATGCAAAATGATTCCTTCGGTAGCAACAAGCATTCTCAGTTTACAGTTTAAAGTTTCGAATTTCGGGTTTTGCCGATGGCATACCTGCGGCAAAAGTTTCGGGTTTAAGGTTGTTAATTTATGAACAGCAGTTTTTCAATGTGGGTTTCCTCACCGTATTTATCGTTGCAGAAGATGAGGTAAACGCCGGTTTTCACGCGGTTGCCGTTCAGGTTTTCGCCGTTCCACACCGCCTGGCCGCCCAGCGATGTTCCCTGGTAAACCAGGTTTCCGCTGATGTCGGTAATTTTTACGTCGGTATTTTCAATCAGCCCGGTAATGGTAACCGGTCCGTCCCAGGTTTCGCGCACCGGATTGGGATAAACATACACTTCTGCATACGATTCTTTACCGGCAATGGCTTCGCCCTGGTAGGAAATCAATCCTTCGGTGGTGCCAAAAAATACTTCGCCCGTCTGCTGATTTATGGCAATATCGGTTATGGTATTGGAGAGCAGCGGACTGTTTTCGGTCGTAAAATGCATTACCTCCTGTTCGCCGTTTTTCGATACCAGATAAACACCCGAATTGCGTGTTCCCAGCCATTTCCGGTTGGCGCCGTCCACAGCAATGGCTGTTACGGTTTCGGTTTCAAGCAGCGGGTGAAAAAGTCCGTCGTTCAGGTCCAGGCTGGGGCGGATGGCGTAAAAACTGTCACTATCCCATATCCGGTTGGGATTGTTGTAAACAGCTACACCCATAGAAGTACCAATCCATACAGCACCTTCCAAATCCTCAGCAATGCAGAATAAATCGTTCATCCGCTTGTATTCTTCAATTACACCGTTGTTGAAATAAGAAGTTACCAGCAGCCGTTTTTTCCGGGTTCCGTTTTTATCAACCACATAAGCATCATTTCCTCCTAAAACAATAACCCATTTATCATCGTTTTTCGTAACAATTACATCCCCGATGTTGTAGTTATTGGCTACTTCGGGTAGTGTTATCGGTTCCCACTCACCGGCAGGCGAAAGCCTGAGCAGGTTTCTGGCTACAGTTGAATTGGTTACCCACAGATTTCCTTCCGAATCGAACTCCATGCCGCCAACCCGAACATAAGGCTCATCGGGACGGCTGGGCAGAGAAGTTTCCAGCGGGCTGTTGTTGTTTGAATAGCGTTTAACAAATTCATCATTCCGGTATTCGAGCAGTCCGCTGCCCCAACTGGCCACGTAAAAATGGGCAGGGTCGGAAGGATTTACAGCAACCGATGTAATGTTAAAGAGTCCGTCCAGTTCAGGGTGATTATCTTTTTTATAATGCGTCCACTGGTTGTTGCCAAATCGCTGAAAACGTGCATGTTGCCAGCCGGTTCTGTCTCCGGGTGTTGTCCATAGTTCTTTGCCGGACTGGTGCAGCGAAAAAATTACGTTGTCGATTGGTCCTGGCAGACTGATGGATTCCGCATTGCCGCCTGAAATTTTTAACAGGGACTGGTCGGAGTCGGCAACCCACAACGAACCGTTGGCTGCGATGCCTGCGCTGCGGGGTTTTATGGAAGAAACCTGACGGTCGCTGAATTTGTAGGAGTCGATTCTTTCTGCAACAGTGTGATTTTCGTCGATGATAAAAATTGCATCCCGGCTTGCAATGGTCAGGTAATTTCCGTTTTTCTGCATATCAAAGGCAAACCTGATTTGAGTCAGGTAGGGCTGCCATGTATCGTTGTTCAGTATAAACATTTCGTCGGAATACCATTCTTCGGGTGTGTAATTTGCAATGACTCTTCCGGCATGGGTCACCAGATGGTTGAACTTATTGTGGGTGCGCGGAATATTTTGAATGCGCGACCAGTTGTTGTAATCGAGCAAATTTACACCGGTGCGTTCGGCCCTGAAAATCCCGATATCGGTGGCCGCATATAAATAATTGGCATCAGCTTCGGTGTCGTTCACATTCAGGTAGGTTCCTCCCTGGCCAATAATGTAGGTGTCTTTTACCTCCTGTTTTTCAAGGTTTAAAACCACAATTCCAAAACTGCACGACAGGTAAGCCTCTGTTCCGCTGAAAGAGATGTTGTTGATGTTTTTTCCGGCAATCTGTTTTCGTTTAATGTCGGAAATGTTCATGACACGGTCTTCATATACCAAATCGATGTTGCTGTTGTTGTATGCTACCACCAAAACGTTGCTTTCATCGCTCCAGGCAATGGTTTTGATACCAAAGTCAGACAATTGCGAAATTCCGGAGAATTTATTTACGCTGTTGTCCTGAAGGTCGTAATACATCAGTCCGCCGCCCGTTGCACAATAAACCTTCCCTGGCGCCATGGCAATTTTATTTGCCTCCGAAAACGACAAATAGTCTTTCCAGGTCCCTTTTTCCCGCTGTGCAAAAGTGAAGGTGGCCACTGCAACGGCGATAACAGTGAGAAGAAATTTAGGTAAACAACTTTTACTCATATTCAATTGGTATGATTAAAAATAACGCTAAAAGTTTTCTATTATTTTGAACAATCCGGCATTCAAATTTAAGGGTAAAAATTAACTTCAATATCATCGACCCTGAAAGCTGCCCGGTTTGGATTCCAAAAATAGACAGATATCACATCTTCTTCTTTCAAATCATAAATATTTCTGAAATAAATCACTTTGTTCCACCGATAAGGTTTCTCAATTTGTTTTTCAAGTCTGGAAGCATGCCATCCAACAGGAGTTCTTTCGGGTGAAATATCGCTGACAATAAACGCTTTGGAATAACCTTCGGGATAAATTTTTGCTGTTACAACCAAAGTTCCTTTTTTAAGTTTCCCGCTTTCGTTTGTAATACGGACAACGTTAAAATACTCATCTTCCGGGTTTATTTTTATGCCTTTTTCACCGGAAGACACGAAGGAATTATCATTCTGAATTTCATTTTCATACTGCCGGTAATGAAAAAGACTGTTTTTTTCTGCCTGGCGTTGGGCATAAATTTCATGAATGGTTAAATCCGGGTCGGTGTATGTTAGTCGTTTTGCAAGGAAAAACAAGGTTGCTAATAAAATGGCAAGCGGAATGTAAATGAAACTTTTTCCCGGCAAATTGGCTTTTTTAATGGTATAACCAGCAAGAAATAAAACAGTTAAAAAGAAAAGAATATTTGAAAGTACGTAGAGTATTAAAATTTTTGTGTTTTTATACTCATAGCGAATGATGTGTTTTCCTTTGGGCAGAAAAATGGTTCTGTAATTGAAATTGGAGGTGTAAATGGGTGTTGTTTCGTTGTCAATATAAGCTTTCCATCCCTTAAAACTGGTTTGAAGCATGGTAAGGAACTGGTCATTACTGGTTTCTGCCGATACTACCACCCTGTTAGGCGAAAACTCCAGGATGGAAGTTTTGTCTTCAGGATGATTTTTTGCTTGCTTATCAGATAGTTGAACAAAGTCTTCCTCCGAAAAATATAAAACCTTAGTGTCGTTTTCAGTATCAATTTTTGCATCGTCAAAATATTTCAACGAACGAATTTTTTCAGAAAAGTAGAACAAATGATTGTTTAATACTGCATCTCTCAGGTTGTGGTATTCATCATCCAGTTTACTGTACGATTTCAACTCAAACGACGAAAAAGACTTAAATGAAATCTGTTTGGAAAAAACATAGGTGTTTCTCCAAAAAGGTGGAAAAGAAACATGTTTTTGGTCGTTAAATATGATTTTCCCGTCAACAGGAACAGGAAATTTTTTCGGGTATAACGCCAAATCTCTGTTCATACGGGAGGGTTTGTGCGTGTGGTCTCCAACGGTAAAAGCCATATTCAGTTGCGTGGCGATAAACATTTCGGCAATAACGGTTAGTAAAATCAAAAGCGCAGGGTATTTCAGTTTCTTCCAGAAAAAAACAATTTGCAAAAATGCCGTGCAGACAAAAACCTGAATTATTGCCTGCAACAAAACATGCTGATAAAAAGACATTTGCTGCAAAATGCCAATAATACTGTTTTGTTCTTTTAATGCAATGAATTCCTGATTGTTGACTTTGGTTGTTGAATAGATGACAAGAAAAGTCAGAGCCAGCAGAACGAAACTACCCAGAGCCAACACTTTTTTCTGTTCCTTCTCTGTATTTTTCTGAAAATAAGCAAAATAGTTTGCCGAAATAAGAATAAATGCCAGCACCCCGAATATTCTGATAAACGCTGCATATTTGAAAAGATTCATAAAAGGAACATATTTGAACAGCAGTTCTCTGACAGGCAGAGCAGAAAACGAAGCAGCAAAAATAACCAGTCCGAATCCAAGAATCAGATATTCGGTTGTTCTGCGTTTTTGAAGCAAAGCAGCACCCAAAAGAACTAAAGGTATCAGTCCGAAAAAATGGTTGCGCATGGATACATCCACATTGCCAAAAAACTCGCCGTATTTCAGGGTGGAAAATGGCAGCAAAAATGAAAGAACTGATTTTAAACTTTGTCCGTATCCCGCCGTTTGGCTAAGGGTTATTCCGCTTTCAAGACGATCGACAGAGGTAAGTATTTCCAGTGTTGCAACAACAAGCGGCAGCGAAAAGGCAACAACAATCAGAAAAAGCCAAAAATTGACTTTTAAAAATTCTTTAATGATGCTGTAGTTTTTTTTGGCTGATTCTTTTAGAATGAAATGAACAAAAAGCAAAATTAGAAGGTAAAACAGGGTGAAAGATAACGCCTGGTATGCCCCTGAAATCATCAAAAAAATAAAGACAGCCGTTTTAAGTGTCTGAATGAAACTCCTGTTTTCCTGCAGTTTCAGGTAGTTTACAATAACAAAAGGAATCCAGGCAGCACCCACCAGCAGGAAAAAGTGTTGACCGTGCCCGATAAGATAGCCGCTTAAGGCATAGGCCACACCGGCAATCAGCGAAGCTTCCCTGCTTTTGTTAAAATGAAAGGAAAGCTGAAACATTCCTGTTGCTGCAAGTGCCAGATAAAGCACAAACAAAATGTGCATGGTGTAAATTCCATAACCGGTAAAAAGACTTGTAAACAGCAGTTCAGGATAGAAAGTGGGCGCCTGTAAATCTGCAAAAAATGGCGTTCCCGTTTGCTGGTAAGGATTCCAAAACGGGAAATAGCCCGATTGAATGGATTCTGAAAAGTAAAAACGGAACGGAAACACCACGTCAATGACATCCCACTTAAGTGCAAAATTGAAAAATGAAATTTGCCAATACCCAAAAACAACAACAATCAGGAGAATTACGTAGGGGTTGATTTTTTTCAGGAATCTGAACATGTTTTATTAGATTGACTTTAGATATTCCACCAGGTTTTGCACTGCCCGCGCCCGGTGACTAATCTGGTTTTTATCAGCCAGACTCATTTCCGCAAAAGTTTTATTGTAACCTACGGGCAAAAAAACGGGGTCGTAGCCAAATCCCGAATCACCTCGTTTTTCACGAATAATTTCACCCTCCACAATGCCTTCAAACTGTTTCTCTTCACCATCTAAAACCAGTGAAATGACAGTACGAAAACGTGCTTTGCGGTTGTCTTCATTTTTCAGCTTTGTCAAAACTTTATCCATGTTGGCCTGCGGGTCCTTGGCTTCACCGGCATACCGGGCCGAATAAACTCCCGGCTCGCTGTTCAGTGCTTCAATTTCCAAGCCTGTATCATCGGCAAAGCAGGAATAGCCAAACTTTTCATAAACGTAAAACGCTTTTTGCCGGGCATTGCCTTCCAGTGTGGGTTGTTCTTCGGGAATTTCTTCAAAGCAGCCAATGTCTTCTAAACTCAGCAATTCAAAATGATCGCCCAGAATGGCCTGTAGTTCATTTAATTTATGTTGGTTGTTTGTTGCAAATACGAATTTCATTTAAAATATTTTTGTGGTAAAAATAGGAAAAAGCTTTTTGAAAGCTGGTTAATTGAAATGGTTTCATTTACGAATAATTGGGTTTTAAAGAAAATAAACATAGTTTTTTCTATACAAACCATAAAAAATTCGCGATTTGCGATTTGTTTATATTCTTTATTGGAATATGGAATATTGTGCTGTAAAATTTTGTTTTTCAAAAAATAAACAATTAATATTGCATATCGGAATATGGAATAAATTAATAAATGAAAGCACAACAACCAACTATGAATCCGCTGGATGTGGTGGTTTTACTAAAAATCATCAGTTTAGGCAGCAGCTCGTGGAATCAAAAACCTTTGGCCGAATCGTTGTCTATGAGCCAGTCGGAAATCAGTAAATCGGTTGCGCGTTCGCGTTATGCCGGTTTGCTCGATTCTTCAGGTAAAAATGTTCGTAAACTCGCATTATTTGATTTTCTGAAGTATGGAATTGCAGTAGTTTTTCCGCAGCAGCCGGGTGCGGTGGTTCGTGGAATTCCTACTGCTCATTCAGCACCCCCGCTGAATAAAATCATCCAGAGTACAGAGCATTATGTCTGGCCGTCGGGAAAAGGTACCCTGCGCGGGCAAAGCATCGTTCCGCTCTATCCTTCGGTTGTTGAAGCGGTGCAAAAAGATAAGGAGCTGCACGAACTGCTTGCCATGGTTGATGCCATCCGGGTAGGTAAAGCACGCGAAAAAGAACTGGCCATAAACGAACTCCAAAACAGAATACTATATGGAAAACAGAACCATTAATATTGCTGTTGTTGCCGAGGTAGCACAGGGGCTCAAAGAATTAAAAAACAAAATGGTTTTTGTTGGCGCCGCCGTGGTAAGTCTTTATGCCGACGATCCGATAGCCGATGAAATTCGACCAACCAGTGATATCGACATGACTATTAATCTGATGAATTTCAGCAACTGGACAAAAATGCAGGAACGTTTGGCCGAACTTGGTTTTTACCCCGATCCATTTGGTCATAACATTTGCAGTTACAAATACAGGGATATTCCTGTAGATATAATGCCGGCAGAAGACAGTCTGCTCGGACCATCAAACAAATGGTATAAAACAGGATTCGAAAATTTGTGGAAAGGACACGCAAAAGAAGAAGAAATTCACATTCTTCCGGCGCCTGCATATCTTGCTGCAAAGTTTGAAGCATTTAACAGCAGAGGCGGCGATTACCGCACAAGTCATGATTTTGAGGATATTATTTATATTCTGGATAACCGGTTAACCATTGTCCATGAAATTGAAACTGCACACGTTGAAATAAAAGAATTTCTAAAATCCGAGTTTAATCAAATTCTTCACAGCAGGTTTTTGGAAGAAATATTAAATTCACATATTCATCCATTAATGCAGGAAGAAAGAACTCCGATTATTTTAGAAAAATTAAACCAAATAATAAACAGTTAATCCATGCTCTACAGTGAACTAATCTCATTTGAACATCTTATTTTCCTTAATAAAGTGAGCAAACCATCCTGATTTAAATAGTACAGAGTTTGTTATTCACATTCTGTTGTGCATAAATTTATCATGCGAACGCGTGAAACAGGAATTCAAAATGCCTAACTTCGCACAACGTTTAAAATGTAAATTATGCCGTATCGCCGATTGCCTACCACCGACAAAGCACGGCTCCGCGCTCTGGAGGCCGCACTAAGTATTGCATCTGACAGGGATGCCGGGAAACTTGCCTTTTCGAAAGCGAGTTTGATTGAGCTGAAAGAAATGAAAATCCGGTTTGAAAACCATCTGAAGCATTATGAGTTCGATTTAAAAGTGGAGTCGGAAAAAAGTGCGGAGTACAAAGCTGCTTTTGAAAAAGGCCGGTTGTATGTTTCCCATTTTATTCAGGTGCTGTTTATGAATATCGAGCGCGGAGAGCTGAAAGAAGAGGCGTTTACATTTTATGGCCTGCAGGATACCGACGGCAAAATTCCGCCACTGAACAACGAGCAGGAAATTCTGGAATGGGGAAAAAAAGTGATTGATGGCGAACAAAAACGGATGCAGCGTGGTGGCAGCCCCATTTACAACCCGTCCATTGCACTGGTAAAAGTGAATGTGGAAAATTTTTACGAGGCGGCGGTTTTTCAGCAAAACCTGAAACGAAATACCCTTCGTTCCTACGAAAAAATGCAGGAACTTCGAAAAACAACCAACGAGTTTATCAGCAAACTGTGGACAGAAGTTGAAGAAAATGTGGGCAATGTAACGCCCAAAGAGAGGCGGCAACGCGCCCAGGAATATGGTGTGGTGTATGTTTTCAGGCGCAACGAAAAGAAAAAATTGCGCTCGGAAGGGTTGCAGGTGGATTTATTGTTTGAATTTAATTGAATTTTGTAGTTTAAACAATAACTGTCCGGTCGTTTTTTGTATTTTTGCAGGTATATGACCATAAGCCTGTAAAAATGAAGAAATTTTGGTTTTTCTTTTCTATCGCTATTCTCTTTTATTCCTGTAATCAAAATAAGGAGCAAAATCCCCGTGAACGTATTCGGTTTACCAAAGAGTGGAAATTTGCACTGAATGATTCCGAAGACTTTTCAGCGTCCGGCATCGATGATTCTGGCTGGCGAATTTTAAATTTACCACACGACTGGAGCATTGAAGGAAATTTCAGCCAGGACAATCCGGCAACTCCCGGTGGCGGAGCATTGCCCGGCGGAATTGGCTGGTACCGCAAAACTTTCAAACTTCCGGCCTCCGACGATGGAAAACTTATTTTCATCGATTTCGACGGCATTTACCAGAAGGGCGAAGTGTGGATTAACGGCCATCGGCTGGGGATGAGGCCTTTCGGCTACAGCTCCGTGCGTTACGAACTCACTCCGTACCTCAATTTTGGCGAAGTGGAAAATGTGCTGGCCGTTAAAGTCGATAACTCCGAACAGCCCAATTCACGCTGGTATTCAGGCTCGGGAATTTACAGAAATGTGTGGATGGTGAAAACAAACCGCATTTTTGTCAGTCACTGGGGAACGTACATAACTACTCCCGATGTAAGCCACGAAAACGCCACCGTTTCGGTGGAAACCACCCTGGAAAACCGCTTGCCAGATGCCACTAATTTGACGTTAAAAACACTGATTTATAATTCGGATAATAATTTGGTTGCCGAAACTGAAACAACGCAACCTTTGGGAACCGGCGAGAAAAATGTTTATCAGCAAAATCTGAAAGTGGAAAATCCCGACTTGTGGAGCATCGAAAATCCGGCGCTCTACAAAGCGGTTTCCGAAGTTTATAACGACGGCGAACTCACCGACAGCTACGAAACCACCTTTGGAATCCGCTATTTTCATTTCGACCCGCTGGAAGGTTTTTTTCTGAACGGCGAACATGTGAAACTGCTGGGCGTTTGCCAGCACCACGATTTGGGTTGTCTGGGTGCAGCAATCAATACCCGTGCATTGGAAAGGCAACTCGAAATTCTGAAAGAGATGGGCTGCAACTCCATCCGCACTGCTCACAATCCTCCCGCACCCGAATTACTTGAATTGTGCGACCGCATGGGTTTCGTGGTGCAGAACGAAACCTTCGATATGTGGCGGAAACGAAAAACACAATACGATTATTCGCGCTATTTCCCGGAATGGCACGAACGCGATTTGACCGACCATATTCTGCGCGACCGCAATCACGCTTCCGTTATGATGTGGAGCATTGGCAACGAAGTGCTTGAGCAGTGGGAACATGTGGAAGCCGACACGCTTAGCATCCAGCAGGCCAATCACCTGCTCAATTTTCAGAAGAATGTGGATGAAAGCGTTATTGAGTCGGGCGATATGTCGGTGAACTCGCTGCTGACCGCCAAACTGGCCAACATTGTAAAAGAGCTCGACCCAACCCGTCCGGTAACTGCCGGCAGCAACGAGGTGAATCCCTGGAACAACCTGTTCAAATCGGACGCACTCGACCTGTATGGGTTCAATTATCACCATGAAAACTTTGCGGATTTTCCAAAAAACTATCCCGGAAAACCTTTTCTGGTGAGCGAATCCACCTCAGGACTGATGACCCGCGGGTTTTACCAGATGCCATCCGACAGTATGTTCATCTGGCCCGACAGCTATCCGCCCACCGGCAAGCCTTACGGAAACGAGGAACTTCAGTGTTCATCCTACGACAACTGCCATGTTCCGTGGGGTTCTACGCACGAAGAGAGCTGGAAAATTGTGAAGAAATTCGACCATATTGCCGGAACTTACATCTGGACCGGCTTCGATTATCTGGGCGAACCCACACCTTACTGGTGGCCGGCACGGAGTTCCTATTTCGGAATCATCGACCTGGCCGGTTTCCCCAAAGATATTTATTACATGTACCAAAGCGAATGGACCGACAAAGATGTACTGCACGTCTTTCCGCACTGGAACTGGGAGCCGGGGCAAACGGTGGACATCTGGACCTATTCCAGCGCTCCGGAAGTGGAACTTTTCCTGAACGGCGAATCGCTTGGCGCAAAAACAAAAGGCCCGGAAGACCTGCACCTGATGTGGCGCGTTCCGTTTGAGCCGGGAACATTAAAAGCCGTTTCCCGCAAAGACGGAAAAGTGGTGATGGAAAAGGAAATCAAAACTGCCGGTGAACCTGTACAACTCAAAGCCACTGCCGACCGCAGCACCATTTCGGCTGATAGTTATGACTTGTCGTACATCACTGTTGAAGTTTTGGATGAAACCGGCAATTTTGTACCAACTGCCGGTAATCTCGTTCAGTTTTCAGTAGAAGGAAATGCCGAAATTTTTGGTGTGGACAACGGAAACCCGTTAGGGCATCAAACGCTAAAAGGTGCTGAAATAGATGCATTCAACGGGAAATGCCTTGTTGTGCTGAAAGCCGGTGAAAATCCCGGAAATGTTACGCTAACTGCTTCAGCTGATGGACTGAATTCAGTTGAAATAACGATTAAAATGAATTAAAATAAAAATTAAATACCACTGAAAATGAAAGCAAAAACAATTATGGGTTTTGCGCTGGCTGTTGTGTTGTTTGCAGCCTGTTCCGAAAAAATTACCCAAACAGAAATTTCTTCTCCGGAGAAGAAAAACACCATTCGGTTTGAACTGGTTGACGGCGTTCCGTACTATTCTGTAAAACATGGAGATGCAGATGTGATAAACCCGTCAAAAATGGGATTTGTGTTTAAAAACCAGGAAGAACTCACTTCCGGTTTTGAAATAATTGAATCCGAAATTTCCTCGTTCGACGAAACCTGGGAGCAGGTGTGGGGCGAAAAGCGGTTTATCCGGAATAATTACAACCAGCTTGCGGTAACGCTTCAGGAAACAGCAGGCAAAAAGCGACTGCTCGAAATTCAGTTCCGTGCCTTCGACGATGGGGTGGCGTTCCGCTACCTTTTCCCCGAACAGGGCATAACCGACAGCCTGTTTATTATGGATGAGGTAACTGAATTCAATCTGGCACACGGCGGCGATACCTGGTGGATTCCGGCATACCACGAACAGCGGTACGAAAATCTGTTCACCAAATCGCCGGTTTCGGAACTGGATGCGGTCCACACCCCGCTCACCATCGAAAGTGAAAGCGGGTTGTACCTTTCGTTTCACGAAGCGAACCTGGTTGATTTTGCATCGATGGTGCTGGAGCAAACCGAAGGGAATTCACTGAAATGCGACCTGGTTCCGTGGTCCGATGGCACGAAAGTGAAAACCACAGCCCCGTTCAAAACACCCTGGCGCACTATCCAGATTGGCGAAACGCCGGGCGACCTGATTACTTCTTATCTCATTCTGAACCTCAACGAACCCAACAAACTGGAGGATACTTCGTGGATTCAGCCGCACAAATACCTGGGAATCTGGTGGGGCATGCACATTGGCAAATATACCTTCTGGGAAAGTCCGACACACGGCGCCAGTACCGAAAACTCGAAAATGTACATCGATTACTGTGCGGAACTTGGCGTGAGCCATCTGCTCATCGAGGGATGGAACAAAGGCTGGACGCCTGCCTGGTACGAAAATGCCATGCACATGTTCAGTTTTACCGAAAGTACACCTGATTTCGATTATGATGAAGTGGTTCGCTATGCAGATTCAAAAGGGGTGAAAATCATCGGTTATCACGAGACCGGTTCCAATATCATCAATTACCTGAAACAGATTGACGACGGCATGGCCCTCTACCGTGATTTGGGCATCAACGACATCAAAATTGGTCAGGTAGGTTCCATGCTCAACATGAAAGAGTGGCACCACGGGCAGTTTGGCGTAAATTACTACCGTTTTGTGATGGATAAAGCTGCTCATTACAATCTGGCCATCAATTTTCATGAACCCATAAAAGATACCGGTGAACGCCGAACTTATCCGCACATGCTGTCGCGTGAGGGAGCCCGCGGCATGGAATACGATGCCTGGAGCGAAGGTAATCCGCCCGGACACGGTGTAATACTGCCTTTCACGCGCATGCTGGCCGGTCCGTTTGATTTTACACCGGGAATTTTTGACGTGCAGGTAGAACAGGGCTACGAGGGACGAAGAACGCATACCACGCTGGCAAAACAACTGGCCTATTACGTGACCATTTATTCGCCCATTCAGATGCTGGCCGACCTGCCCGAGTACTATGTGGGCAACCCGGCGTTTCAGTTTTTAAAAGATGTTCCGGTTGACTGGGAAGACACCCAGGTGCTGAATGGCGAAATTGGTGAGTACATTACAACCGCCCGCAAAGACCGCCACAGCGACGACTGGTACCTTGGCAGCACAACCAACGAAAAAGCCCGTGAATTTGAGGTGGAACTGGATTTTCTGGAAGAAGGCGCAACATACGAAGCGCAGATTTATGCCGATGCACAGGGAATTTCGTATCTGGAAAATCCTGAAAAAGTGGAAATTTCCACCCTTGAAGTTACCCGCAATACGATTCTGCCTATCCGGTTGGCCGAAGGCGGCGGTATGGCTGTTCGTTTTAAAAAATTATAGTAAACTTAGCCCCCCTGCCTCAGGCGGGGGAGGTTTTTATTTGAATCAAACCAAAATAAAAAACCATGAAGAAACCTAATCAGTTGTCAATCGTCTTTTTAATCATTCTTTTGAATATGAGTGCTTTTGGGCAGGGATACAAAAATTTTAAAACCGCCGTTTACTGCCGCGCCTACGAAGTGGAAAAAATGGGACAGCCGGGCTGGCTCGAATCGGTGTGGGATACACTGTCGAAACAGGTGCATGTGGATAAGATTTATTTAGAAACCCACCGCGACCTGCTGATTGTGAGCGACGAAACCCTGGAGTTTGCCAAGAAATTCTTCCTGGAAAGAGGAATTGAGGTGGGCGGGGGAATCACTTACACCATTGACGAAAGCAACAACTTTGAAACGTTTTGCTACACCAATCCTGAACACCGGCAAAAGGTGCAGGAGATTGCCGAGCACACCGCAAAACATTTCGACGAGTTTATTCTCGACGATTTCTTTTTTACCAGTTGCAAGTGCGATTTGTGCATTGCGGCCAAAGGCGAAAAAAGCTGGACGGATTCCCGGCTGGACCTGATGAAAAATGCTGCTGTTGACCTGGTTATCCATCCGGCAAAAGCGGTAAATCCCAACACCGAAGTGGTCATCAAATACCCCAACTGGTACGAGCATTTTCAGGGGCTGGGATTTAATCTGGAAGATGAGCCGGCCCTTTTCGACGGCCTCTACACCGGCACCGAAACCCGCGACCGCAGCGGGAATCAGCATCTGCAGCAATACCTCGGTTATGCTATTTTCAGGTATTTTGAAAACCTGAAACCCGGCGAAAACCGCGGCGGCTGGGTTGATACCGGCGGTCTGCGCTACATGGACCGCTATGCCGAACAACTGTGGCTCACCCTGTTTGCCAAAGCGCCTGAAATTACGCTGTTCGACATCCGGCAAATGCAGTACCCGCTGCGCGAAAACCTGCGACCGGGATGGCAGGGCATTTTCAATTTCGACGAAATGAAAAAACCGGTTGAGCTGGAAGATGGCAGTTTTTTCACTCCGACCAAATTGGCCCGCGCCGCCGGTTATTCCCTCGAAATCGTGGACGAAGTGCTGGGCGAATTGGGAAATCCTGTGGGCGTAAAAAGTTACAAACCATTTCATTCTGTGGGCGAAGATTTCCTGCAAAATTATTTCGGAATGATTGGAATTCCCATTGACATTGTACCTGAATTTCCTGAAAATGAGCCGGTGGTTTTGCTCACCGAAACGGCCTCATTCGACCCGGAGATTGTGGAAAAGATAAAAGCACAACTTCAGCATGGTGGAAATGTTGTCGTAACTTCTGGTTTTTACAAAGCCATGCAGGGCAATGGAATTGAGCACATTGCAGAGTTGCGCGTAACCGGCCGCAAAGCCAGTGTGAAGGAGTTTGCAGCCGGCTGGGGACCGTCCTCTTTTTCCGAAAAGGAGATGATTATTCCGCAGATGCATTACCTGACGAACGACTCATGGGAAATCATTTCGGCGCTCGACGACACCAACGGCTGGCCCATCCTTCATTCGGCCGATTACTCCAAAGGGAAATTTTTTGTGTGGACCATCCCCGACAATTTTATCGATTTATACCAGTTGCCTGCGCCGGTGCTGAACCGTTTGCGACAAACCGTTGCGGGGCATTTAAATGTGAAGCTGGAAGGTCCGGGCGAAGTGAGCCTGTTTGTGTACGACAACAACTCGTTTGTGGTGCATTCGTTTTTAGATGAAGAAGTTACGGTTAATGTTCTGCGAGATAAGAATGCTGCTGAAATTACCGACATTGCTTCGGGAGAAAAAATTGAGGGAACCCTGCGTAAAGCTCCCGTTTTCAGAAACAGGAAGTTGGGCGAAGATGCCATTGTGTTTGAAGTGAAAATTAAACCGCATTCGTTCAGGGCGTTTAAGTAAAACAGGCCATTTAAAAAACAACAGACATGATTTTTTTTGATTGTCAAAAGTTTGTACCTTTAATCCAAAATTTTGAATCATGATAACCCGGCCAGTTATACTTTTTCTGCTATGTGTACTGTCATTCAGTACTTTCTCCCAGATAAGACATTTCCCCGAAACAAATTACGACCTGGATGGTGACGGGAAAGAAGATTTCAGATTTGAATATGAATGGGAGGTATATTCCGATATAACCGTTTCGTGGGTTAGTGTTACGCCATTAAATGGTGCTGAAGTAGCAATAGAAGAGGTTGAAGTTACCAGTTATGATAAAGATTGGTATGTTCAGTATTTCGAATTTGGCGATACCATTGACGACAATTTGATTTGGAGTGCCGATAAGGAAATTATTGCAGATAGTTATTACAGAAAACCGGATGCCTGGTATGTTGACGGCGATTATTTTTTAGGTATCAGGTTGAAAAATGATGATGGGTACCAGTATGGTTGGTTAAGATTTAATACAAAATACTTGTACATGAATTTTTCCAGGGATGCTGCTGCTCAGTCAATTTCCAATGTTCAAATTAAAGCAGGTGAGGGAATTACTTCCATTGCACCTGTTGCCGGGCCGGTTACCATTGAAAACAACAACAATACCTGGAGTGACATACATATATGGTTTTACCCTTCCTGGTTTGATGCTTTTGTTCAGGAATACAGGGCTTTTGTGGTAAAAACCAACAAAGCCGGTGAAATTACCATTGAAAGGTTACTTGAGGCCTCAACCGTAAATTACCACAATGTTGCTCCCGGAGATTATTCCTATAATTTTTTGCTGAAAGATAGTTTGTTCGACCTCGACAATGAAGGAATTAATCTGGGAGAAAACTACCGGATTTGCCTGCTTTCTGTTTCAAAAAACACCGATTCCTTTCCGCATGCTTTTACACTTACCCAATCTTTCATTTTGAATACGGAATTGCCTCCGGTAAATTCCCCTGCTGTTTTTGATGTGGCTGATAACGAAAACAGCACCGACATTCAGGTGGTGTTTTCCAAAAGCGAAAAGGAAGAATTTGTGGAGGAATACCGGATTATGATTTTGCCAAACGATTCTGCCGCAGCTTTTAACCTGGAAAAGGCTGCCGAAGTGGCCGAAGGGAACTTTTATGTTATTCCGCCCGGTGGGGATTCGGTTTATACAATTCAGAACATTGAAATGACGGATATTTACGGCGACCCCATAGAGCAGAAACAAAAATACAATGCTTTTATATGGTCGGTTCCCGACCAGGAAAATGCCAATATCGCATCGTTGTCCGAACCATCGAATGTTTTTGCACTGAGTGTTCCAGATTATATTTATGCAGGGCAATCAACAGGTAAAAATATTGCGTTTAACGAAGGAAATCTGGTTGTTACCAGTGACTCCTGCTTTCTGGATATTGAAAATGACGGTAAAAACGATTTGGTTATCAGCGGACTGGATGTTACAGATACCAACCACCGGCGATTTAATATTGTGGCACATCCGCGGGAAAATATGGAGGTGATTTTTTCGGAACAAAATCTGGCAAAAAATTTAACGGAAAATACTCCGGTTTACGAAAACTTCAGTTGGTCATCAAATCCTTTAACGTTGAGATATATTCAAACCGATTTTGAAGTTGGACCTGTTTACGGCGAGTTTACAGAATGGCGTGATGGATATTTAGGATTCCGGAAAATATCAGAAAAGGACACTATTTATGGTTGGGCACTGGTTAATACAGGCAGAATTAAAGATTACGCCTGGCAAAAAAGAGTAACCCAGTCGGTTATCGAAATTCCCGATTCCGGCGAAAATCTGTTCGTGGCTTATCCCAATCCAACCCGCGATAGGGTTTTAAACATTGCAATAAAAAATTTCGGAGGTGAAAAAGATTCTTTCCTCGATGTTTTCAATTCTTCAGGATTAAAAATGAAACGTATTCTTGTAACTGAACCGCTTTTTCAAATTAACCTGAACGGAATGCCCGGCGGACTGTATTATGTGCAGTTAACCACTCCGGAAAAGCAGGAAACGCAAAAGGTATTGATGCAATAACTACTCAAAATCAAGCATTTATGAAGTATCTCTACAAATTTTCAGCTTTTTGTTTGAAAACACTTTTTAAAGAATTTAAGTGGTTCGTTATTTTTCTGATGGTTTTGATTTCGTCAACGGCGAGTGCCCAGACTAAATATTTTACCGGTGAGAGTAATGATATTGATGGAAACGGAACAGCAGATTTTGATATTGCGTATTCGGATTTCAGTTATTACGGAAGTGATTATTTTATGTATATGTATATGGGGACTTTTTCTCCCCAGGATGAACTGCAGATACAATTTGGTACACAAACTGTTGGCGTATATAGTTTAGTTGAGTTTAATAATTTTGGAGATACCATTGGCACAAGCCGGCAATGGTCATCCGAACCCAAAACGATTTATTTTTATGAAAACACAAATTATGTAGAAAACTGGCAAGATGAAAGTTTTGCTTTTATTGGTATTCGAATAAAAAATGGTGATTTGTTCCGATATGGCTGGCTGAGAATAACAACTACTTTTGATTGTCACGTACTTGATGGTGCGATTCAGGAAACAGCGGGAATCCCAATTCTTGCAGGTGAAGGAATAAATACAATCAAACCTTTGGATATGAAAGTTTCTGATTTGCGAAATAATGGAAACTGGAGCGATATTTCCGTCGATTTTTTCTCTCCTTATTTTAATTCTTATGTTGAGGAATTCCGTGTTTTTGCAGTTAAAGCCGATGATGCTCAGAATCTTTCAGTTGAAGATTTTATGGCTTTACCTGAATCCAGATACCTGGTTGTTGAAAATGAAGAAGTGGAATACAATGTCGTTTTAAATTCTGTTTTTTTAGATGTGGATGGCGACAAAATGGATATCACTGAAGAATACAGAATCTGTGTGGTGTCAGTTTCAGACAGCGTCGAAATATTTCCGCACGGTTTTAGTCTCTCGCCGGTTTTTCAAATAAATACTGTTTTACCTGAAGTTTCAACCCTAACTGCTGAAGACTTTGGCGATGAAGGGACAAGTGAGGATTTGAAAGTCACGTTTGCTAAAAACACCCGGGAGGACATGATGAAGGAGTATCGTTTGCTGATTGTTCCAAAAGATTCGGCAAAATTCTTCACACTCGAAAAAGCTATTCAGATTCCGGAAGAGTATAGTTTTGGCGTTGAACCGGTGGGTGATTCTGTTTATTCAGTTGAAAATAGACTATTGAAGGACATTTTTGGGAATCCGGTTCATCAAGACCAATTATATCAGGTATTTATACTTTCTGTACCCGACGGTGTAAACTCAAATATTGCATCTCTGTCATCCGTCTCAAATACTTTTAGTTTGGGTACGCCTGATTATCTTTATGCCGGGCAAAAAGAAGGCATCGGAATAAATTATTATGATTTTGAACCTGATTTAGAGGAGGATACGATACGGTTTGATTTTGACCAGGACGGAAAAAGTGAGCTTGTCTTTACAAATTATTCGAACTGGAAGCCTTCAGTGATTTTTGATTACTGGGAAGTTACAACTGAAGACAGTACCCAGATAATTATCACCGACAATGATATTGCAACAAATCTTTCGCTTCATTCTTCAATTAATCATTTGGGAAACTGGGGCAGTGGCACATTTTATCTGAATTTTGAATATTCGGCCGGTTGGGGCCCGGCCACAAAAAAAGGTGAGTTTTTATATGAAGGAATTGTCGGGTTTCGGAAAAATTCAGTCAACGATACCATTTACGGATGGATACATGTTCATTGTCAATATCCCACAAAAATTTACGATTACGCCTGGCAAAAAAGAGTAACCCAATCGGTAATTAAAATTCCCGATTCCGGCGAAAATCTGTTCGTGGCTTATCCCAATCCAAACCGCGATAGGGTTTTAAACATTGCAATAAAAAATTTCGGAGGTGAAAAAGATTCTTTCCTCGATGTTTTCAATTCATCGGGAATAAAAATGAAGCGTATTGTTGTTACCGAACAGCTTTCTCAAATTAACCTGAACGGAATGCCCGGCGGATTGTATTATGTGCAGTTAGTCACTCCGGAAAAGCAGGAAACGCAAAAGATTTTGGTACAGTGAATTAAAAACAGACTATTCAGAAGCGATTTCTGCAGGTTTCAGTTCTTTCCCCCGGTTCTCTTTTTTAATCAGATACATGAGCAGAAAAACCAAAGCCAGACTGAGAATGGCTGCATACTGACTTCCTGAGGTGGCTCCGATTTCTTCCACCGAGGGATTTAAAACATTTTTATCGATGAGATACATGGCCACTACTGCAAAGCCGTTGTTGAAAAAGTGGGCCATAATGGGCAGCCACATGGATCCGCTCCAAACCAGCAGGTAGCCGAACAAAACACCCAGCAGCATACGCGGCACAAACCCGTAAAACTGAATGTGCAGGGCGCTGAACAAAATGGCCGAAATCCAGATTCCCCAGTGATGACTGCGGGTCCAGTTAGTAAAAATACGCTGTATTACCCCGCGGAACAGCAGTTCTTCGCCAATGGCCGGTAAAACGGCAATCATAACCAAATTGAGCAGCAGTCCGCCGGTGGTTTCTACTTTTAAAAAAGCTTCGGTGAGTTCGGCAGCGTTTTCCTCGGCATTTTTCATCCAGCGCTCCATTCCTGCCAGAAATTCAGGGAACTCCATCCGGGTGTTCCATTCGCCGATAAAGTTGATGAGCGGCAAGGCAAAAACCACCAAAATGGCCACCAGAAAGATGGAGGTGGAAGTTGCGTTTCGTTTCAAATAAAGGTATTCGGCAATTTTTCCGTGAAACAACCAGGCCAGAATAACCGGCGGTACTATAAACAGCCCGATGGACTGAATCACCTGGAAATATTTCAGTATGCGAATGCTTTCGGGGTCGCTCAAATCATTTAAGGTGGGGATGCTCATCATGGAATCAAGACCAAATAGCGGAATGGCCAAAAGCATGGAAATCAGCAAAAAAGCCAGAAAACTGACAATAATCACAAACGCCGAAAACATCAGTTGCGGAAACGGTTTCATTCCCTGAAAAGCAGTAAAACCCATGGTAAACTATTTTGAGGCAAATATAATGGAATTGCGGGATTAGGGAGGAAGGGGATGGAAAGAGATTTATGGGGAGTTGTGGAGTATGGTTGTGATTTATGGGGATTTATTGAGATTTGTAGAGATTTGTTGTGATTTATAGAGAAAAGGTTGAGATTTATTGTTAAATAAAATCACTACTTAATCACCACTTAATCACCACCTAATCACCACTTAATCACTTTCTTTTCACTACCTAATCACCCTCTCCTTCTTCCAACTCCCTGATTTTCATATTCCTGAACATGGTCAGTCCGCCGTGGTCCTGCAAACCGATGTGGCCGGACTTTGCAGCGCCGTAGTGGGGCATATCTTTCCATTTGCTGCTGGCTTTCAGTTCATTCCATTCATCGCTCAAGAGTTCGTATTCCACCACTTTTTTGCCGTTCAGCCAGTGTTCTACATGCGGTCCGTTCACAATCAGCCGGGTTTTGTTCCATTCCTCCAGCGGAACCACCTTTGCACCTTTGGGTGCGTGCATGTCGTAGTTGGCGCCAGAGTACTGACTCTCTTTCAGTTGCGTTGGCCAGCCGTTGTCGTCAATAAGCTGGTATTCCGGCCCGGATTCATAAATGGCGTTTGTAATTCCTTCCTCCACACGGAAGAAGATTCCTGAGTTACTTTCCGGGGCAATTTTCCATTCCAGGTACAATTCAAAATTCCGGTACTCTTTTTTTGTGATGATGTCGCCGCCATGGTCGGAACCCACACCAGAGTTATGCAACACTCCGTCCACAATTTTCCAGCCGGTTACTGCGCCGCCGTTAAAGGTTTTCCAGTTTTCGAGCGATTTCCCGTCGAAAAGCAGGTCCCAACCCTGTTCCATTTCTCTTTTTGAGAGGGTATTTATTTCTGAATTATTTGGTAAACAGGATGTTGTGCCAAACAGAAAAACAGCCAGTATGGAATAAAGCAGGTTTTTCATTTTGCTTTTTTTATGAGTTTGATTTTCATGCAAAATTAAGTATTTGGGGGGAGATGGTAAAGCAAGTTGTTAAAAATCGAAATCGAATATTTTGGATGACGGCACTGCCTTAATTTTTTCGTTGAGTGAAAATTCCCTTTGTCCTTTGTAAATGAGAAACAGATGATCCAGTTTTAAATCATCCAGCGCCGATATCATGGAGCGGGTAATTTTGGGCGTATCAGAAAATTTTACCTCAAACCCTATTTTTTTCCCGCCTTTTAAAACCATCAGGTCAAGTTCTACTCCGGTATGAGTTCTCCAGTAATAGAAGTCTCGTGATTTAAGCTTGTAAAGAAGTTGTTCAATTATAAAACCTTCCCATGAAGCACCCGACTTAATATGAGTGTAAATGTCGTTGTTTTCAATTCCCAAAAGGGCATGTAAAATACCGCTGTCGCGAATGTAAATTTTCGGTGCTTTTACCTGCCTTTTTTTAATGTTTTCGAACCATGGCTGAAGTTGTCGGATCATATAAGTCCCGGTTAGAATGTCAAAGTATCTTTTTACGGTTGGCTCAGAAACGCCCAATGAACGCGCAAACTCAGCGCCATTCCATATTTGACCGTGATAATGTGCCAGCATCAGCCAAAATCGCCGGAGTGTTACCGGAGGAATGTTGAATCCGTAATTCGAAATATCCCTTTCCAAAAAAGTCTGGATGAAATTTTCTCTCCACGAAAAACTCTGTGGCTCATCCTGTGCAAGGTACGACCGGGGAAATCCACCACGCTGCCAAAGCTTTTCAAGGTTTTCAAAACCCACTTCATTTAACTTAAATCCTGTGAGGTTAATAAAACCAATTCTTCCTGCCAGACTTTCTGACGATTTTTGAACTAATTCGGGGGAAGCGCTGCCAAGAATCAAAAACTTTCTGGGTGAATCTGGTTCATCTGCCAAAACCCGAAGCAGGGGAAACAATTCGGGAATACGCTGAATTTCATCCAGAATAACCAGTCCTTTTTGTTGCTGCAGAATGATTTTCGGTGTTGTACTGAGCAGATCAAAATCTGCCGGGTCTTCCAAATCGAAAATGGTACTTTCTGTTGATTGGGCAATGGCACGTGCCAGCGTTGTTTTTCCGCACTGCCGCGGTCCCATTATCGCGGTTACCGGATTATTCCTGATTGAAACTTCAATCTCTTTTATAAACTCAGGCCTGTTAATTTCCATATCATTTTATCTTTTGAAACAAAAGTAGGCAAAATTTATGAAATTCTAATGTTCAACTTTAGATTTTCATAGTTTAAAACAAAAAAGAACCTTGAAATTCTAAAGTTTGATTTTAGATTTTCAAGGTAAAACTGTAATAATTACTTTTTGTTTTGAGCCTTCATTTGATTTATAAAATAATTTTTGGCCACATTTTCTTTCCCTCCCCGCCAGCTGGCGGGAGACGGAGGGGGCTTTACTTGTAATTCAAATTTGAAGGCAGAAATTTTTCGATGAACTCCACCGGTTTTCCTTTGCGGTGGGCATAATCGGCCACCTGGTCGCGTCCCACTTTTTCGAGACTGAAATAACGTGACTCGGGGTGCGCAAAAAACTCGCCCGAAACAGATGCATTGGGATACATGGCAAAATGTTCTGTTAATATTATACCCGCTTCTTCAGCTTTCAAAAGATTGAAAAGGTTTTCCTTCTCTGAATGCTCGGGGCAGGCCGGGTAACCCAGCGCAGGACGGATGCCCTGGTATTTTACCTTCAGCAAATCATTGTGCGACAGATTTTCGTCGGGCGCGTAACCCCAGAATTCTTTCCTGACGCGTAAATGAAGCAGTTCGGCAAAAGCTTCGCTGAGGCGGTCAGCCAGAGCTTCCAGCATAATAGCCTTGTAGTCGTTGTGGTCTTTTCGGAATCCATCTTTCCAGGGTTCAATACCAATACCGGCGGTAGTTGCAAAGCCACCCACGTAATCGGCTTTTCCCGATTCCACCGGCGCCACAAAATCAGACAAACAAAGATTACCCACCTCGCCTTTTTTCTTTTCCTGCTGACGAAGATGGTAAAAACGACCGATTTCCGTTTGACGGGTTTCATCATTAAAAAGAACAACATCGTCGCCATCGGCATTTGCCGGCCAGATTCCGAAGGTGGCATTGGCCTGAAGCATCTTTTTTTCAATAATTTCGTCGAGCAGCTCGTTGGCTTCGGCATACAATTTTTTGGCTTCCTCTCCTTGCTTCTCATCGCTCAAAATCTGCGGGTAATGGCCTTTCATTCCCCAGGTGAGGAAAAAGAAGGTCCAGTCGATGTACTTCCGCAACTCTTCCAGCGGATAATCGATGAGGTGTTTTATACCGGTAAAATTGGGTTTGTAAAGCGGGGTGTTGTTCCAGTCGATCATAAATTTGCTGGCACGCGCATCTTCCAGTCGCAGGTATTCTTTTGGTTTGCGTTGCCCCTGAAACTGCCTGATTTGTTCGTATTCGTCTTTTACTGCCTGAATGTATTTTTCGTTTTTTGCGATGAGGTTCGATACCACATTCACCGCCAGCGATGCATCTTTTACATGAACAACCGGGTGTGAATATTCCGGCTCAATTTTCACCGCCGTATGAATTTTTGATGTGGTTGCGCCGCCAATCAATAATGGCAGGTTCATTTTTCGCCGTTCCATTTCTTTGGCGATGTCCGCCATCATTTCCAAAGAAGGCGTAATCAGACCGCTAAGCCCAATAATGTCCACTTCCTCTTTTACAGCAGTATCCAGAATTTTTTCGGTAGGAACCATTACACCCAGGTCTATAATTCCGTAGTTATTACAACCCAGCACCACGCCTACAATGTTTTTGCCTATGTCGTGCACATCGCCTTTTACAGTCGCCAGCAGCACTTTTTTCTGCTTGCTTACATCTTTCATTTTAGCTTTGTCGGCCTCGATATAAGGAAGGAGGATGGCTACCGCCTTTTTCATGACACGGGCCGATTTAATCACCTGCGGCAGGAACATTTTTCCGGAACCAAACAGGTCGCCAACCACATTCATTCCGTCCATCAGCGGGCCTTCAATGATATTCAGAGTTGGCTGGTATTTTTCCAGCGCTTCGGCCATGTCTTCGTCCACAAAATCGGGAATACCTTTCACAAGTGCATGTTCCAGCCGTTTTTCCAAAGGAAGTTCGCGCCATTCATCTTTTTTTACCTCTTTTTTATCTCCCTGCTTCACCTGTTCGGCAAATTCCAGCAAACGCTCGGTAGCATCGGGCCGGCGGTTGAGTACCAGGTCTTCGGTTTTTTCCAGCAGGTCTTTGGGAATTTCATCGTAAATCTGCAACATTCCCGGATTTACAATGCCCATATCGAGACCGGCGCGGATGGCGTGAAACAGAAATACCGAATGCATGGCTTCACGCACCACATCGTTTCCGCGGAAAGAAAACGAAACGTTGCTGATGCCACCGCTGGTTTTGGCGTGTGGCAGGTTCCTTTTAATCCATTTGATGGTTTTGATAAAATCCACAGCGTAGTTGTTGTGCTCTTCCAGACCGGTTCCTATGGTCAGCACATTGGGATCGAAGATGATGTCTTGCGGCGGAAAGTTCACTTTTTCCGTAAGAATTTTATACGCCCTTTCGCAGATTTCAATGCGTCGTTCGTACGAATCGGCCTGGCCTGCTTCGTCGAAAGCCATTACAACCACCGCAGCGCCAAACCGTTTGATGGTTTTAGCCTGTTCAATAAATTTTTCTTCGCCTTCTTTTAAACTGATGGAATTCACAATAGCTTTCCCTTGCAGGCACTTCAGTCCGGCTTCAATCACATTCCATTTCGAGGAATCGACCATCACCGGCAGTTTGGCAATGTCGGGTTCGGCCATCATCAGGTTCAGAAAGGTGACCATCTCTTTTTCGGCATCGAGCATGGCATCGTCCAGGTTCACATCAATTACCTGTGCGCCATTTTCTGCCTGGTCGCGGGCAACAGCCAGTGCTTCTTCGTATTTTTTATCACGGATGAGGCGTGCAAACTTGCGTGATCCGGAAACGTTGCACCGTTCGCCGATATTCATAAAGTTGGCTTCGGGAGTAAGTGTAACCGGCTCCAAACCACTCAGCCGGGTGTTTTCATCTTTCGGATGGATGTGATGTGGTTTGGCTTTTTCAGCCAGTTTGGCAAATTCCCGAATGTGGTCGGGCGTTGTTCCACAGCAGCCGCCAATAATGTTCACAAAACTATTGTCGAGGTAATCTTTGAGGTACCCGGCCATTATTTCCGGAGTTTCGTCATAACCGCCAAACTGATTTGGTAACCCGGCATTTGGGTGCGCGCTGATGTGAAAGGGCGCTTTTTGCGAGAGTTCCTTTACATAAGGTCGCAAATCGGTGGCGCCCAGTGAGCAATTCAACCCGATGCTCAGCAGGTCGATATGTGAAACGGAGTTCAGAAAAGCCTCAAGTGTTTGACCTGAAAGCGTACGTCCGCTGGCATCAGTAATGGTCCCGGAAATCATGAGCGGCAATCGCAGGTTTCGTTCTTCCAGTGCTTCTTCAATGCCGAAAATGGCTGCTTTGCCATTTAGCGTATCAAAAATGGTTTCGATAAGCAGCAGGTCAACACCGCCATCAATGAGGCCTTCCACCTGTTCGCGGTACGCAGTTTTTACCTCGTCGAAGGTAACGGCCCGGTAACCAGGGTCGTTCACATCGGGTGAAAGCGAAAGTGTTTTGTTGGTTGGGCCGAGTGTCCCGGCCACAAACCGGGGTTTTTCCGGATTTTGTTCCGTGAATTTATTTGCTGCCTTTCGTGCTATTTCAGCCGATGATTTGTTCATTTCGTAAACCAGGTGCTGGGTGTTGTAGTCAGCCTGCGAAATGCGGTTGGCGTTAAACGTGTTTGTGAGCAAAATGTCGGCTCCGGCTTCGAGGTATTTACAGTGTATTTCGGAAATTACCTCCGGATGGGTAAGCGAAAGAATGTCGTTGTTTCCCTTTTGGTCGTATGTTGTATCTTTCAACAATTCGCCCCGGTAATCTTCTTCTGTGAATTTGTAATCCTGCAATAGCGAACCCATTGCCCCGTCCATTACCAACACGCGCGATTTCAGTTCGGTACGAATATCTTTTTTGTTTTGCATATCATCTATTTTGCTTTGCCTCTTTTCCCTCCCCGCCAGCTGGCGGAATGTTAGGAGGGGCTTTATTTCAATATTTTTATTTCAAACTCCCCCCGAATCCCGATTTTGTCTTCACAAATAATGAGCAATGCAAGAATTTCGGGATGCTTTTCTGCCTGGTTGATGACCTTTTCCACATCATCCGGCGATTTGACCTTGTTGCCAAACGCTGTGGCAAATGCATCTGCAACCAACACATTTTGGGACACTACCACAACCGCATCGGCTTTGCCGTAGCTTAGCGACGGGCCTACGGTTCCTGCCGATGTGCAAATTCCCAGCGGACTGGTTTGCGGAGTTATTTCGAGTCCGATTCTTTCTGATAACGAAGAATCACCTGCAAACACGGAAAGAACAAGTCCATTTTTTAACAAGGCAAAAATATCTCCGCCGTTCTCTATAACCAACTCCTCAACCGAAAAGTTCTGAATAATTTCATAGCCGGTTTCGCGTGCAAACAATCCGGCTACCGTTGCCATGGGGCCAATGCCGGCTTTTTCGGCTGCCTTTGCCATTTCAATGGCTTCCTCCGGTGCGTTTTCAGTCGGCTGAAATGGTTTCAGGCTTTTTTTAAAAAAGGGTTCGGATTGAATGTAGTTGTCGAGTTTTTCGCGCAGCAATTCAATTTTTTTTAGAGCCACTTCCTTCATTTCTGGTTTGAAAGATGCCGGATCGACGCCAATCCATAAATCAGTTTCCCGGTGTTTTAATTCGAATCCGGTAAACCGGGAAGTGTTGAACTGGTTGCGATAAGTCCGTTGTTCAAACTTTTGTTGAAAAAGTTTATTTAGTTCGTACTTCATCTGAAATCAATTTCGAACAAATGGAGCGGGCAGGCCGGAATGCATAATTCGCAAACCACGCATTTGTTTTTGTCGAATTGCAGCTTCCAGGTTTCGCGGTTCATGGTGAGTGCGCCGGCAAAACACACGGCAGTACAATTACCGCAGTCGATGCACTTTTCTTCCTGAAAATGAAGGCGTTTGTCCAGTGGTTCACAAATCACCTGGTGGTCGGTGAGGTATTTTACCCCTTTTTCAATGTTTTCCTTTTTTCCCTGCAATTCGAGCAGTAAACTGCCCCGCTTGCCGGGATAAACTTCAGCTTTCAGAATGTTAATGCGGATGTCGTAATCGCGTACCAGATGGTAACTCAGGGGTTTGTCGCCGCTTTCGGGCGGGAAGTTCAATACATATCGTTTTTTAATCATTGTCCGCCTCCGTTTCTTTTAAACTGTTTAAAGATGTATTTTGCGGGAAAAGCTGCACCGGCTGTGTGATTTCGAACCGGCCGTTTTGCAACCAGACTTTCAGTTCTGCGGCAATTTTCCGGGCTTTTGAAAGGCTCGAAACCGGTGCTGTGCGCACTTTTTTTCCTCTCACTTTAATAAAACCAGATTGCAGCTCTTCGTAAGTTACCTGCCCCAGTTTAGGCGTTCCTTCCGTTCCGTAGTCCAGCACCGAAGTTTCAATCTGGCTGTTTGAGATGGAAACTCTTCGGGCCATTTCTTCGTCAAGGATGGGAATAGGAATACCGATGCCGACAAACATGCTCACGCCGTATTTTTCGTAATACACCGCCTGCAGATATTCCGGCGACATCTCTTTCAGGTTACCGATTACAGCAATGGTAGCCGCGTTAGTAACCGGCACTCCGAATTCATTTTTAGGTTTGGTGGTATGAAACTGGGTTCCGTTCCAAACCACAAAACCCTGGGCACCGCCCAGAAAAATGCGGGTGCCAATGCCAATTGTTCGTAATTCGGGGTCGTTCAGCAGCGGACTGAGCTCGCCGGAAGTGGAGTAGGTGGCGTTACGCATGCCTGCCAGCAAAGTCCCCATATAGGTGTGAATCATTTTTTGGGTGGTGTTCACCGCCACGTTGTAATTTTGATAAGCATTTCGCGGATTGAACAGCGTAAACTCGTTGATGGTGTTGACGTTGATTGTTGTTTTGATGTATTTTCGCGGATAGCAGTCGGTGCCTTTGCCCCAGGCTTCCAAAACCACATCTTTCCCTTCAAGTAAATCCTGAATAACATGCGCGCCACCATACGACGGATTTTCGGGATCGCAGGCTGTAGCGCCAATGTAGCTGTCAACGGCAGCTAGTCCTTCGTAACAGGGAACTCCGTTCAATCTGATTTTCTCCATACGGATGGGCGGGCTGGCATGACCAAAGTTGATGATGGCGCCGGAGGAGCACATGGCGCCAAAAGTAGCTGTGGTTACCACATCCACCTTTTCGGCAATTTCAGCGGGACTGGCATGTTGCGCCAATTTAGTTACCTCTTCTGCAGTAAGCACAACGGCTTTTCCCTGCTTCAGTTTTTGGTTAATTTCTTCGTAGGTTTTTATTTTCGGCATAATATAATGTGGAAAGATATTTCAATGGTGCAAAATTAACTGAATTTTGCGGGAAATAGAATGCTTTTCCCTTTGAATGTTTCCAGTAAAAGGGTGAACAGTCATTTGAGTTTTTCAGTTGCACTGATTACAAACTCCATTGCATGTTCTTCGTTTTTCACAGACTGAATTTCAACCAAACCTTCTCCTTTGTAATTTGAAAGCCAGGATGAAAGGATTTCAATAACTCCCGGATAAATTACGAGCAGTTCTTCCAGTGAATGGACAGAGGCAAAGTGAGAACCTGAGGGTACGGCAATCAGTTTATCGTCCTGTTCACCCCTGTCCAGCATTTTTATTACGGCAATGATTCTGGATGGAATTACCTCTCCGCGTTCAAGAGCAGCGTCAAGTAAAAAAACATCCAGCGGATCTCCGTCGCCACCTGATCCTTTGGAAAGTAAAGTTTGGGGCACAAATCCATAATTGGCCGGATAAGGCAGGTAATTGATTGTTCGGAGCGAATCAACATTTATCCTTTCCCATTCCAAATATCCCGAAGATTTATTCACTTCCCATTTTTGATTTGTTCCGGCAGGAATTTCCACCACCACATTTACTAAATTGTCGGCTGTAAAAGTTGGAAAATCGCGTAAAAAATTATAGTCGTCAATTATTTCAGTCTGTTGTTTAATGGTGGTTTGGCAGGAGGACAGAAGAAGCAATGCAGTTATTAGAATTGTAATTTTCATCATTTTGAACTGAAATTATTTATCACTGGGATTACTTGTCCTTATTCTACCGCATCAGTAAACAGTGAATGTATAAAATCGATTGAAGCCATTTTAAAATCATTCATTGTTCGGTGTGCATATTTATGTTTGCTGGCCGGAAGTGTTGTGGTTAGTGCAACCACTTTTGCGCCGGCCTGCCACGCAGCTTTGGTTCCTGAAAGGCTGTCTTCGAAAACAATGCAATTCCCCGGACTTGAATTTAATCTTTTGGCTGCTTCAAGATAGATATCAGGTGCGGGTTTGCCATTCAATACCATTGAATCGTCGATGATGGTTTGAAAAAAATCTCCGATTTCCAATCCCTGAATAACAAATTCCACATTTTCCGGGGGAGCGGAAGTAGCCACTCCAACCGGAATATTTTCTTTTTTTAGTTCACGCAGTAAATTGAGTAACCCATCTACCGGCTGCATGTGCGGTTTGTATATTTCGCGGTAGATTTTTTCTTTATCTTCTCCAAACGATTTTATTTCCCTGCCCGATAATTCGTACCCAAACAGTTCGGGTAAAACTTCTTCGTTTGTCCTTCCGAAGAATTTATTTTTGAAAGTATCTTCTGAAAATGAAATCTGGTATTTATCGCAGAATTTTTTCCAGGCACGATAATGAAATTCGCCGTTATTAACTATAACTCCGTCCATGTCGAAAATGACTGAAATTTGCATGTTTTATGATTTTCTTCAAAGTTAATCAAAGATAGCAGGCTTGATCAGACGATGCACAAAAAAACCGCCCCTTTAACCAGGAACGGCTTAATTTTTTTGCGAAAGGTAGTATAAACAGCTAATTCGAATTTTCGAGTTTAATTTTTACCTGGTTTTCTTTTCCATTTAATTGTAAAGTTTCTACCGAACTTTTATAAGAAATGTAGTTGGTAACCAGTTTGTATTCTCCGGGAGTTATGCTTTTAAAAGTAAAATTACCATCAAAATCGGTGTATGTTTTTGTTTCGGTACCTTCTATTTTTACTTCAACGCCTACTAACAGTTCTCCCGATGTGGAATCGAAAACGGTTCCTGAAAGAGCAACGGCTGCTGCGTTATCTGTATCTGCGGCTGTTTTTCCTTCTTTTTCATTTGCAGTAACTGCTACTGCAAGCATAATTGATATAAAGCCAATTAGTATTTTTTTCATTTTACAGGAATTTAAAATAATTCAGTGTAAAAGTACGTTGGTGACGTTACAGCGCAGTTAAAGAAATATTACAGTTTTGTTACATTTTAAGGGGTCAGTATTTTCGTTCGTTAATCAGGTTTCCTGCGCCATCGTAACTTTTCCAGGTGCCTGTTTTTTGGCCTTTGGTGTATTGGAGTTCATACAACAGTTTTCCCTGGTCGTTCCAGATAATCCACTTGCCGTGCTTTTGGCCATTTTTATACCGGGCCACTGATACCAAAACATTATCGCTGTTGTACATTTCCCATTTGCCGTGCATCAGGTTATTTTTGTAGGAACGGATTTCATGGGGTTGTCCGGTTTCAAACCAGATTTTTATCTTTCCGTGCTTTTTTCCATTCCTTACTTTCATTTCCAATTTTAACTGCCCGTTTTCGAAATAAGTGGCATATTCACCGGAATAGAGCTTGTTGTTTTCATAATAAAGGCCATCGGCTTCTTTTATGTCTTGTGCATTAAGTCTTGTGAAAAATAGGAAAATGATTCCTGTAATAAATAAAAAGTTTTTCATTTTTTTCATTTTAAATATCGGTTATTAAAAGGAGTAACCCACTTTAAACTGGAATGTTGTTCCGGGGCTTAGACTCTCAAAATACTGGTCGCTTGCCTGGTATGATCTGAATACCGATTCTTTTTTATCGTTTAACAGGTTATCAACCTTAAAGCCCAGTTGAAAACGTTCATCTTTCCCCATGTTTTTATTTGCATTAAAATTAAGGCTGTTAAATGGTTTGACAAAGATATCCGGTTTGTCGGAAATACCAACATATTGCAAAGTCGGTCCCTGGATGTTATAGTATAATCCGGCCCCCAGTCCCTTCCAAAATCCATTTTCACCACCATCGTACGAGAGTCCGCTGTTTACAATGTATGGCGCCTGACCTGCCATGTCGCGGTAGTCGTCAATTGTTTGTCCTGTACGGGCATATCTCACCCTGGAATCATATTCTGTTTTGCTTAACTTAATACGCGATTTGGCGAGTGTTATATTTGAGGAAAGGCTTAAATTTTTAAAAGTTTCGCTGATGAAACTTAAATTCAGGCGGAATTCAGTTTCTACTCCATAAACATCTCCATCTCCCACATTACGTGGTTGAAAAGCCCCTGTTTGAGTAAAGTATTGCACCATTTCGATTGGATTCTTAAACTTTTTGTAGAACCCGCTTAGCGAAATCATTTGACCTTTTTGTTCAAACAACTCCCAGCGAAGGTCAAAGTTGCGAATATTTGTACTAACCAAATTTCCGTCCCAGTATTCAATACCGGCAACTTCATCAACATCGTTAAATAATCCTCCAATGAATGTCCGGTCGCTAAGCGGATCAAAAATTTCGGCATAAGAGAGTTCCTTAAATGAAGGACGTGCAATGGTACTTGAATAGGACAACCTTAAATTCTGTTTTTCTGTCAGGCTGTAGATAAAATTAATGTTTGGAAAAAAACCTAAATCATCCAAAACCTTCTCATTATCCAGCACTTTATCACCATACTGGTTCTGTCCGGTATAACGCAGTGTATAGTTTTCAATACGAACTCCAAAATCAGCCTTCAGGTTCTCAGAAATGTTTAGGTTTGCCGACACATAACCGGCTATATAGTTAACATTCGCGTTAAATTGGTTTGAGTTATCGGGAAAAAAATCAGTCTCAAAGGCTGTACCTGTTCCCACCCGGCCTTGATACGGCCACAAATTATCAGAACTTAAAAGTTCGTCCGGATTACCTGTTAATGGTACATTACCACGGATGTTGAGCAAAAATTTGCGAATCATGTAATCTCGTTCTTTATAAGTATAGGCACCCCCAAACTTTAGTTTAGCCTTTCTTTGCCGAAAGTTAAAATCTTTTGCTACATGAAACAACCCCGCAGTATTAATTTCGTCCAGTTCACGCCATATTCTTTCAGGAAAGCCCACTTCAGTACCAATGGCGTATGATTCCCCATTATTTCTGACTTCATATCGGGTAAAGCGCGAATCAGGATCCTCAATTTTCGAGTAGGAAGGCGATAGTTTCCATTCCAAATTCCATGCTGAGCTGAACCTGTGTTTTCCATCAATAAGCAAGTTGGATAGCGAGCGCTGACTATAATCCAGGTTATGCTGTAATGCCTCAAAATTGGAACCTTTATCGGAACCGGTGTAATCAAAAACACCAGCTTTTGACTCCCCGTTTTGCAGGTGAAGAATTGTAATACCGTATTTTGAATTTAACGTTTTTAAGGAGAACCCTGCCAGCCCGCTCAGAAGTATGCTGTTCACGCCATAGTCACCCTCCCTGTGTTCCCTGACATCCATTTCGTAAATATCGGGATCGGAAAGGCCGTAACGTCCATATTTTGCATTTTTATAAAATTCAGTATCGTTTTTATAGGACAAAGCAACATTATACCCCAGGGTTACTTTTGGACGAGCAAACTGGTTTCCAAAAGACATACCGATACTATAGTCCATAAAACTTTTTTGCATCCTGGCGGCCATAACAGGATTAAAACTTTGCAATATTTCCCGGTATCGTTGACCTCTTTCGCCATCAGGATTACCAACAGCTTCTGTAAAAAACGGGATATCGGTGGTTACAGGAATTTTCCGTGTCCCGTCATCAAAACCGAGAAAATCAGTTTTACTTCCTTCATAGCTCAGATAGTCCGGATTGAAGTGATAATCCGGATTATATCCGGCGCCCAAAGAAATATTGCCTTGTTTTTCTTCAGGGAAATCTTTGAGAGTAATATCGATGACGCCACCGGTAAAATCGGCCGGAAGGTCTGCCGTAAATGATTTATGAACAATAATATTATCAATAACATTGGTCGGGAATATGTCCATTTGTAACGTGTTGCGGTCGGGGTCAAGGCCGGGAACGTCGATCCCGTTCAGGATTGTTTTGGTGTAACGGTCGCCTAATCCCCTCACAAAAACATATTTGCCTCCATCGATCGATACGCCGGGAACTCGTTTCATAGAGGAGGCAGCATCGGAGTCGCCTGTTTTCCTGAACCCCACTGAAGATATGCCATCCAAAAGATTGGCTGATTGCCGTTTAATGGCTACCATGGCTGCCTCTGTATTTCTGATGAAATTTGCAGTAACTACTGCTTCTCCGAGTTCGATGGTAGCCTCGTTCAATTGAAGGTTATCAAACAGGACAGTTTTTCCGGCCTGAACAATAACCTCTTTAATATGAAGGGTTTCATAGGATATAAATGAAACCCTCATCTGGTAAGTACCGGGTTTAATGCTTAAATTAAATTCACCATCCAGATCGGTAATGGTACCCATGGTGGTCTCCTCTATATATATGGTTACACCGGGTAAAGTCTCACCGGTCTTTCCATCGTAAACGGTGCCTCTAATTAACCCGTTTTGTCCAAACACTAAAGAAGAGAAGATTAAAAATAGTATTGTGGAGGCGAGTCTCTTTACTTGCATAATCGTTTTTGTATTTCATTATTGAAAATGCCAAAACTCACAGGCTTTAAAGCCTGTGAGTTTTCCAATATTTCCAATATTTGTAATTCTTCTAATATATGTATTATTGAGTCTGTGGTTCTTAGAAGCCAGCTAATTCGCCTGCAACAGAGACCCATGTCCAATCTTCAAATTTTGAAGCATCGGCGCCAACTGTATTAGCCCCAGGATCAACACTTGCTGCATGCGCATCGGTGCCATGTTTAAAAACGGAGGAAAGTGAAACCCCGCTGGCTAAAGTAACCTGCAGGTTATTAAATACTAAATTCCCACCACTGAAGCTGGTTAAGGTTTTATCGCCGCTAAGGGAAAAGTCGCCACGGCCATCGGTTGCAGGGTCGGGGAAATCAAAAAAGTAAATATTTTCAAATGTTCCTCTTGCCCCATCACGGAAATCACCCAATTCGGAGGCAGGATGCCCTTTTACTGACCCATTTTTCACTGTATGGGCATCAAGATAAGAACCTTCCGGTCCGTCAATTTCCAAAGCATGGTCGGTTGTCGGGCCGCAAATAATTACAAAATTGTCCATTGTACCTGCCCAGGCCTGGTCTGTGTCAAGAGCATCATCACCCGAATTCCAGATAATTGCATTTTTTACACTTACAGTTCCTCCAAACCATTCAATACCATCGTCCTGGTTGGCTACTACTTCAACATTTTCTATAACAGTTCCCGAGCCTACTCCGCCAAGGGTAAGACCGTTAATTTCATTGCCTTCGCCAATATTGGATCCGCCATGACGGATAGATATATACTTAATGACACCTGAGTTATCATTTGAAACATCACCTCCGTACAAACCATTCGTATCGGAAGGGGGGATACCTTCAATCTGGAAAGATGTAGCATCTCCAGGGGCAGAAATAGGGGCTTTCCCCAGAACAATCACACCACCCCAAAGGCCATCTATATCCGGATCAAGGTTGGGGCTGGCAATTTCGCCCGGGATAATTTCATCGGCAACAGAAGTAAAGATAATGGGCGCTTCGGCAGTTCCTTCAGCCATCAGCTTACCACCACGTGCCACGATCAGGGCGGTTGCATTAGCCCCGGTACCGGCCTGTCCTTTAACAATCACACCCGGTTCAATCGTCAGGGTAACTCCGTCTAAAATAAAAATACGTCCTCCAAGAACATATACTTTACCGGTTTCCCAGGTGACATCCTCACTGATGTTTTGGCTTACTAAAACTTCAGTTTCTTCAACATCGATCGACAAAACCGCTGTGGCATTGTCCGACTTTTGATTTTGGTCGGTAACCGTCAATGTAACCGAAGCTGCACCTTCAGTCTGGCCCGCTGTAAAGCTGATTACTACGGTTCCGGATGTAGCTCCCGCATCGGGTTCGCCTGAAACCACCGCATTTCCTCCCTGGGCCGAGGCGTTGGATGAAGCATATCCACCTGGAACATTTACTGTAAAGGAGACATCTACGGATTGTCCTGCTACAACATTAGTGGTAGAGGAAGGAGCGCTTACTGCAGGCGCATCCGGAATTACATCTGCCGGATCGTCTTTACAAGAATTAAAAATAGCCGCTCCAAAAATGAGCGACAATACCAAAATCAAATTAAATTTTTTCATAGTAATAAATTATTAAATCGTATTAAATCATTTCATTCTTCTGACAATGAAGTAAGAACTATACATTGCTTTTTTTAAATATGCATTTTCATCGGCGAAACAATACCAATAATGTTACACGGTGATTAATATTGATTTAAGCATTTATTACATTTTATTAATCGAATTGTAATATTTTCCAAAACGGCCTGTTGTAGGCGTTTTTAACTGATTATGGGGCAGAAAGAGGTTTTACACAAGTAGCTTCAGGGTAATATTTAGTTAAGACTGGGTTCAAAATTAAGGTTAATTTTACTTTATGTGAATTTGCCTTTTGCAAAGAAAATAGATTGTAGCGGAAAAAATAAACTACTTTTTAGCCAGCGAAAATAGAAATTCGATTCCACCTTTAGGAAGGCTCCGAACCGAAATTTCGCCTTTGTGCAACTGCACGGCATTTTTAACGATTGCCAGTCCAAGGCCCGTGCCTCCTGTATCGCGGGTACGTCCATGGTCAACGCGGTAAAAGCGCTCGAAAATGCGGGGCAGGTGTTCTCCAGGAATTCCAGAACCGGTGTCGGAATAGGAAAAGTAGTAGTATTTGTCGTCTATGTGGTAATTCCGGATGGAAATTCTGATGCCATCGCCCCCGTAGTTGATGGAGTTTTCCACGAAATTCTGAAACACGGAAAACAGCAACGAGTCATTTCCGTTAATAATGGTTTTCGGTTTCACCTCGCATATAAAAACAATATTTTTCGCGTTGATGCGATTGGCAAAGTTTTCATAAACTTCGTCGATAATGGATTTGATGTCGATGGGTTTGAATTTGAAAAGCTCGCCGGCATCTTCAATATTGGTCAGCAGCGAAACATCATTGATTAAATCGGTCAGCCGTTCCGCCTGCAAATAGGCTTTCTCCAGAAAATATTTTTGTTTCTCTTCGGGCACGGGCCAGTTGTCGATCATGGTTTCCAGATACCCTTTGATGGAGGCCAGAGGTGTTTTCAGTTCGTGGGCAATGTTCGATGTGAGCTGCTGTTTCATCAGCCGCCTTTTTTCCAGCCGGGTGATGTCGGAAATCATTACCTCGAAGCTTTTGTCGGGGAAAACAATGCTTTGAACCTTATAGAACTTCTCTCCCACAGATATGAGGTAATTGAGCTGTGGCAAAGAGTCAGGGTTCAGTTGCTTCGTTTTTTTTTGGTATTTCTTTAAAAATTTGTTCAGCTTCTTAAAATCGTCCATCATAAAAATACATTCAACCGACTGGACCGTTTTTTTTGAAATGATATTGACATACTGAATGAAATGCCGGTTCGACAATGTTTTTTCTTTTTCGGGCGAAAAAAAAGCAATTCCTTCGTTCAATGCATTCAGGTGGTTGAAAAGTTTCTCTTTTTCGTTTGAAAGCTCGTCTTTGGCGTTTTTTAGTTTGTGATAAATCCGGATAATCTGTCCGCCAATCACCCCAAGCTCGTTTTCGGGAAAAACAGTATCGGGTTCCACCAGTTCGTTTTTCCCGGCTTTTATCGAGAAATCCTTCAGTTTGGTTATAGCATCTGAAAGTTTTCCTGTAACCAGATAAAGAATTATACCAATATTGGTAAACACGGCAATAATGAAAAAAATGTAGGCTTTTTCGGCTTCCAGGAAGTTTTTTATCTGAACGTTGTAAACTACCGCTGTGCGTACAAAATAGCCGGGGTATTTTTTGGCGTAGTAATAATAATCTTCCTGCGTGGTTTCCGAATGCCTGATGTTGGCGCCTTTCCGGTACTGAAGCGCTTTTTCTATCTCGGGCCTGAGCAAATGATTTTCCATCCGGGCAAAATCTTCTACCGAGCTGTCGAAAAGCACCTCGCCGTTTCGGGCAATTAGGGTGATTCGGATATTTGGTTGCGGAATAATGGCCTGTATTTCTGAAATCCGGCTTGTTTCACGGTTTTCAATCAACTGGTTTTGTTCTGTAAACCGGTGGGTAATTTCAGTAATGTTGTCGAGCGTGTTTTCCAGCTGGGCAATGCGGTATTTTTTTTCGCGCTGATACTGGAAGGTGAGAATAGCAACCGTAAAAAGCACAAATACGATGATAAAATAGAAGAATATTTCGCCTCTGAATGATTTTCGAATCACAGTTTGAAATTGTTAAATTATATTAGAATAACGTTTTCTGTTTTGGTTGGGTTTTCATTTTTTAACTTAATTGTGAGGTGAATGTATGAGTAGAATAACCCTGAAGCATGGTTCAGCAGATTTTTGGTTTCTGAAATAATGTTTAAAAATAGGATGGAATTCCGGGTGTTTACCTGATTCGATTTAATTCTTTTTATCTGAGCCACTTCCATATTGTTTAGCATTTCGAAAAGGTTTTGCTGAACTTCAGTCAGTTTTTCCTTTTCATATCCTTTGGGATTAATTATGATTTCAGTTGCTAAACTCAAAAAGTTCTCTGTTTCCTTTTCAAGCTTGTTTAACTCTTCAGCCTGTGCTGTTAAAAATGGTTTATGACTATTGCTCAAATGTTCAAAAAGCGGATGCAGTATGAGGGAAAGAGAATTAATCAATCTTGCCTGATAATCTTTTAAATCAATTAAATAATGACCAGAGTGTAAACTGTTTTCAAACCTGGTGGCAATGCTGAAGATGTTTTCTTTAGAATTTTCAATTTTGTTACTGATGTTGTTCCTCTCGGTTAATATATTTTTCAATGCGGTTAAATCCTCATGGAGAAAACTATCAATTCCCAAAGTGTAAATTGAACTGGTTTTGTCAAGAAAATGAATCAGCTGGTTTCGGCATTTTCTTAATATCTTTTCAATACCGTCGTTTTCAGAAATATTTTCTTCGGGATTTTGTAACTGATTTTTTTTGATGTAGCCGTTTCGTGCACGGAAAAATATTAATCCTGAAAAGCCCAATAATGCAACCAGGGCAAGTATTCCGCCGGTTGAAAAAAACCAGGTAACAATTTTCGATACAATAAACAATGGAAGGAACAGACTTGAAAAGGCGAAAATCGAATATTCCATTTTAGTTGTTTCTAATTGGTCTTTTTTTAAAAATTCAGGGTCAAATCGCCAATCTACTTATTTTTAAAGCAATAGCCGTAACCCGACTTTCCTTTGATATTGGTGCCGTAAACACCTATTTTTTTTCTTAGCCGGGCAATGTTTACATCCACATTGCGCTCGGTAACAATCACATCATCTTGCCAAATACGTTTTAAAATCTCATCGCGACTGATGTACTGGTCCACATTTTTCATCAGCAAAACCAGTATTTCAAATTCTTTTCGCGTCAGGTTAGCAGTCTGACCTGCTGTCTGAACTTCCTTTTTCTTTAAATCAACAGTCAGCTCCTTAAAAATAATCTTTTGGTCTTCATCGTCCGGTTTGGTTCCTCTTTTCAGGATGGCTTTGGTACGTGCAATGACTTCTTTAATTGAGAAAGGCTTTGAAATGTAATCGTCGCCTCCCACGTTAAATCCGGTTAAAATATCGTTTTCCTCGCCTTTGGCCGTTAAAAAAATAACCGGAACAGCCAGTTTCCTTTCTTTCCGGATAATGTGGGCCGTTTTAAACCCCGATATGCCTCCCATCATTACATCGAGTAAAATAAGATCATATTCTTCCAGCGGCTTTTTCAGTGCATCTTCCCCCGAGTAGGCCACATCTGTTTCAAATCCTTCGCTTTCGAGGTTGAACTGAAGGATTTCGCACAAATCTTTTTCGTCGTCAACAATCAGAATCTTATGTTTTTCTCCCATCTTTCTTAACATTCTGCTTTTCAAGTGCAAAGTTACGGCTAAAAAGCTAACAGGAATACAAAAATGTTACAAAACGATTACGAAAACATTAAATCTGTTTAATAATTAATCTTTTATATTTGCCCAAATTTTGAATGTAACGAGTTGGAATGAGAACAAAACTATTGATTTCCTTTTTCCTGATTTTTTCGATCAGGGTTTTTTCTCAGGAAGAGTTTGAGCCTTCCGGAAAACCTTTTGCAACCCTCTATGCCAATTTCCACAGGGGGTTTACCGGAAGTGCAGTTGACGAGGCTGCTTTTGAACTGGTTCGTGGTTATTTGGGGTACGAGTATTTTTTCTCTCCTGAATTTTATGCCAAAATCAATCTCGATGTGGGAAGCCCCGATGATTTGTCGCCCATTTCAAGAATCAGAAGGTACGCCTATTTTAAAAATGCTTTTTTGCGCTATAGCCAGGATCAGCTTCAGATTGAATTCGGGTTAATCAGTTTGAAACAGTTTAAACTTCAGGAAGATATTTGGGAACGCAGGTATTTGATGAAAACCATTGCCGATGAACACCGGCTGGGGTCTTCTGCCGATTTGGGTGTGAATTTTCATTATAAGTTCCATCAGCTCATCGATGCCGATTTTACCATAATGAACGGCGAAGGTTACAGCAGCCTGCAAATGGACGATGTTTTTAAATACAGCCTGGGCTCCACATTCAGGCTTCCGCGCAATTTTACCTCGCGCGTAGTTTACGATATTTCACCCAAGGAAATTTCGGAAACCACCTGGCTGGTTTTTACCTCATACGATTTTCGTGAAAAGTGGAATCTGGCAGCCGAGTTTGTTTACCGGCAGAACAACGCATGGAAAGCCGGCAATGATATTTACGCCTGGTCGTTTTTCGGAAAATACAACCTGAATGAAAAATACCAGCTTTTTGCCCGTTACGATAGAATTGAATCGAACATTATGGAAGGCGAAACATTGCCCTGGCGGCTGGCAAACGACGGTACTGCTTTGGTGGCTGGCATTCAGTTCAGGCCCCTCTCCAAAATTACCATGGCTTTAAATTACCACGACTGGTATCCGTGGGCAGCCAATATGGCGGGCGGTGGATTTATTTTTCTCGACCTGGAAGTAAAAATGTAGAAAGCAGAAAAATGACAAACAGAATAGTTGCCTGGATTATTTTAATCGTTCTTTTTGCGGGATGCCGCAAGAGCGATTATTATATGGATGAAGGCAATAATTATTTTCGCGACTACGGTGAAGGCATAGGAACGGTTACCTGGACCAAAAACAACGAATACATACTGGAAGGATTGGTTTTTGTGAATGACAATCAGGTGCTTACCATTGAGCCCGGAACGGTGGTGCGGTTTCGCAGCGGGCAGGCCGAAAATGCCAGCGCACTGATTGTGGCCCGCGGAGGAAAAATTATTGCCAACGGCACTAAAGATGAGCCCATTATTTTTACTTCGGAGAATGATGATTTGCAAGGCTCGGTACCAAAAGATGCCCGGGGCCATTGGGGTGGCCTTATAATACTCGGAAACGCCCCCATTAATGTGAGGGGAGGAGAGACCAAAGTAGAAGGAATTCCTTATTTTGAAGAGCGTGCTGTTTTTGGCGGTAGCGACGAGGATGATGATTCGGGAATTTTGCGCTATGTATCTATCCGCCATGGAGGAACCAACATTGGAGAAGGAAATGAGATAAACGGACTTACCCTGGGCGGGGTTGGAAATAAAACGATAATTGAATTTGTGGAAGTGATTTCCAATGCCGACGATGGCGTGGAAATATTTGGCGGAACAGTAAATCTGAGAAATATTGTGGTTTCTGGTTGCAGCGACGATGCTTTTGATTACGACCTCGGCTGGAGCGGAAATGGCCAGTTCTGGCTCGGTATTGAAACCGATTTTGTGGGTGATAATTTGATTGAAGCCGGAGGCGGGGAAAATCCGGTTATCGGGTTTCCACACTCGTTGCCTAACATTTACAATGCAACGCTTATTGGAAACGGCCTTACCGGAAACGGTTCGCTGGCTGTTTTCGAGCGGTTTGCCGGCGGGGTTATTGCCAATTCCATTTTAATGAACGATCCCAACGGCATAGTGCTGGAAGTAACCGACGGACGGAACGACAGCTTCAGCCAGTGGAAAAACGGAAGGCTGGATATTCGCAACAACCTGTTTTACAATGTGGCTGCGGGAGAAAACAGGCCACCATTTAAGCTAAAAGGAGTCTATTCTTCTGAAATGGAAAACCAATGGGCCGCGTGGTTTTCTGCGGCTCAAAATGAAACCGGAGACCCGGGAATCGATATAAATTCCGGGAGTTTTGTGCCTATTCCAAAAATTACCGGCAATTTAAGCGAATATCCCAACACCTGGTTCAGGCGCGTGGATTTTAAAGGCGCTTTTGGCGAAGATAACTGGATTGAGGGGTGGACACTGCTGGCTGAATAGTGTTGTTTTTTTCTTTAAGAGTTTTTGATTTTCAGATGTTTAGAAGGAATGTTGTTAATAAAACTCCACAGTTACTTCATTGTAATAAATGGTGGTAGTGGTTTCAAATCCCGAGTCGGTGCCGATAATTATCCATAACTCACCGTTGTCGCCTGTGGTCACATGAAAAGGCTTTTCATTGGATATGGTTTTCAGCGCATAAACGGCCTGAGTGGTTCCGTTGGCAAAATTCCCGACAACCACCATGTCGTCGCCGTCTTCATTTTGGTTGCCTTTGTCGATGTTCAGGTGGTACATGTTTTCGCTGTCACTATTTTTCACCGGCTCTGCGGTGGCGGCTCCGGCTTTCACATGAATCGACTCGCCCAGCAAACGCCCTGCAACTACGGTTTCGTCGGCCACATCCGATGCAAATTCAATGGTAAAGGTAATATAGTAGGTGGTGTTGGGCTGCAGGCCTGTCACTTTTCTTTTTGCAAACATAAACAGGTTGTTTCCGTGGTTGTTCCCCGACAATTTAAGCGCAAACTGATTTTGGGGCAGCGGTTCAGGGAGTGTGTCGTGCTCAAAAGTCAGTTCGTATAGCTCCTCGTCTTCCATCGGGTAACCGGCAAAATCACCAGCCCAGCCTTCTGCCCCGCCATTAAAATCCCAGGCAAATTCCACAGGGTCGGGGTGCTCGCGGTTTTTATCGTTACACGAAAACAGGGCCAGTAAAAGCAAAAAAGTGATCAATTTTTCCATAAAAACAATCTTTTGGTTCATCAGGCATTCTTCTGCACCTGGTAAAAACGGGTTTGACAATCAACAGGGCCAAAAGTAGAAAAAAAAGCTGATTTGCAGCTTTCTGTTTCAAAAGCAACGCCTAAAATATTTTTTGCGGAGCGATTTTTTCCAGCTAATGCTTGTTCCATCATGCTTTAGGTCTTTTGCCCTGATAATTATCTGTAAAAGTTTGATTTTTTGCGTTGATTTTTTTATCTTTACAACATCTTAAAAAGATGACCCATATTTTTTTATCTTCCCGATGAAAAAATAACCCCGGCAAAACCTTTTGCCGGGGTTTCTTTTTAAATTAGTTTTCTATTTTTGCGGCCATTAAAAATTCTAAAACCAAAAATATGAAACGTATTCTGATTTCTGTCGTTTTTGTTACCACACTCCTTTCTGTAAATGCCCAAAACATTCAGTTGCACTACGATTTTGGCGAAGGAAGAAAACTGTTTACTTCCACCGTTGAAATGTTCCGGCCCGACAGCTGGGGAAGTACTTTTTTCTTTATCGACATGGATTACAGCTCCGATGCCCGTGATGTCGATAATGGCGTATCGCTGGCCTACTGGGAAATTGCCCGTAGTTTTAAATGGAATGAAAACCAGAAGTTCCAGCCCCGCGTGGAATATAATGGTGGCGTTTTAAAGCTCGATGGCGAAGGAACACCGTTTATTCCCATCGAGAATTGCTACCTGGCCGGTGTGGAAAGAACTTTTGCCTCAGCCGATTTTTCTAAAATTTTTACTCTGCAGGCCAACTTCAAACACATTAAAAACAAAGAAGATGCTTCGTTTCAGTTAACAGCGGTATGGACCATCCAAATGCTGGAAGGAAAGCTGACCTTTACCGGTTTTGCCGATTTCTGGAAAGAAGAAATGTTTTGGGGAACAGACTACCGTTTCCTGTCAGAACCCCAGTTGTGGTTTAATGCTACTCAAAATTTATCGTTGGGTACCGAAATAGAATTAAGCAATAATTTTGTAACCGACGCATTCAAAGTTATGCCTACCCTCGGTGTTAAATATACCTTCTAAAAAATCTGAACCATGATTGAAAAATTTTTCAAGCTAAAAGAAAACAAAACTTCGGTTCGTACCGAAGTGCTGGCCGGTTTAACCACGTTTATGACCATGGCCTACATCCTTGCAGTGAACCCCGATATTTTAAGTGCCACCGGGATGGACAAAAATGCGCTGTTTACAGCAACTGCCCTTTCTGCCATGGTGGCTACCCTGGTAATGGCCCTGGTTGCTAAACTGCCTTTTGCCCTTGCGCCGGGTATGGGACTGAATGCATTCTTTGCCTTCACCGTGGTTTTGGGAATGGGCCATTCCTGGCAATTTGCTCTTACTGCCGTTTTTCTCGAAGGGATTCTTTTCCTTATTTTAACGGCATTCAACATTCGCGAACTCATTGTGAATTCCATCCCAATGTCGGTAAAGCACGCTGTTTCGGCAGGTATTGGGTTGTTTATAGCTTTTATCGGGCTGCAAAATGCCGGGGTAATTGTTGGAAATGAAGCCACACTGGTTAGCCTTGGAAATATGGGATCTCCTTCGGTTTTGATTGCCCTGGGCGGGATTGTGGTAACAGCAGTCTTGCTGGCACTGAAAGTGAAAGGGGCGTTGCTTATCGGTATTTTTGTTGCCACCATTGCCGGGCTTCCGCTGGGTGTTACCAACATGCCCGAAGGCCATTTGGTTGGCGCACCGCCATCGCTTTCACCCATATTCTTTAAGTTTGAATTTTCCGAAATCTTTACCTTCGACATGCTGATTGTGCTGTTCACCTTCCTTTTTGTTGATATGTTCGACACCGTAGGAACACTGGTAGGTGTTTCAGACAAAGCCGGGATGCTCGACAAGGATGGACGCATTCCGCGCGTTAAACAGGCTCTGTTTGCAGATTCAATCGGAACCACTGTTGGCGCCATGCTGGGAACCAGCACCGTTACCACTTATGTTGAAAGTGCCTCGGGTGTGGCCGAAGGCGGAAAAACCGGGCTAACCGCGCTTACCACAGCAGGTCTGTTCCTGATTGCCCTGTTTTTTGCACCGCTGTTTACCATGGTGCCGGCGGCAGCTACTGCAGCCGCTTTAGTGCTGGTGGGCTTTTTTATGATGTCGCCCATCCTGAAAATCAATTTCGAAGACTTTACCGAGGCCATTCCGGCATTCATCACCATCATTGTAATGCCGCTAACCTACAGCATTGCCGAAGGGATTGTTTTCGGTATGTTGTCGTACGTACTGCTGAAACTGTTTACCGGAAAAGTGAAAGACATTTCAGTGGTCATGCTTGTGCTGGCTGTTCTTTTTGTGCTGAAGTTTTTTATATAAATATTTTCTGAAGAAATTAAAAAACGGGACCGGCAAAAGTTATTCAATTTGCCGGCCCGTTTTTTTTGAACTCATAAACTGTTTCATTTCACCCTTGCAAAATGATAGTTAAACCTGTCGCAGCACGGTGAGCTTAAATGCAGGGTATCGTTTCCGGTGTAATGTACGTGGATTACTTAAAAATGTTACTCAACATTCTTAATTTCAATGATTTCGCAGTCGATATATGGCGGACAAAACTCATTTATACCCAGTTCTTTGTATTTTACTTCTACGCGGTCATCGGTTTTAAAGGAGATAATTTCTTCGATTGAAACGATTAAGGTATCGCCGTTGTTGAGGTGAATTTGTTCGGCACAGTGCCACAAACCGCCGCTTAACCACACTTTTCCGTTTCCTTGTTTCATGCCATCGTCAACATCATTTTTTTTGTTACAGGAAAAGAGAAGCATTAAAGTGAATCCGAGCAAAGCAACTTTTTTCATTGTTCTAAGATTTTCAGTTACTTTTTGATGATGTTTATAAAACACAAAGGGTTGCGTTGAAATTGATACAGTCAAAACCACCGGTAAGAAGTACCTTCCAATGGATTTTTATTTTCCCAGTCTTTATCTTTAAAATGATTCCACCAATCTTTATAAAAGTCCCTGACGATAAGTATTTCATTACCGTTTAACCCCTTGTATCTTTCACTTTCATTTTTTGTTGTATCAATCAAAAATGGGTCAAGTGAACCATATCCGGCACCATTTCTAATTCCTTCCACCGTCCACAATAAACACTCACCCAAAATGAAATATTCCCGTCCTCCGGGAAAGGGTCTGCGTGACGAGATTGGATTAATTGGGAATGCCACAATGTGAGTGGTGTCTTTTGAAAAACTGATAAGCGATTGAATATGATTTTCAGAAAAATTTGGCATCAAAAGCCATAAATTCTCACCTTCATTTCCTTTCTCATATTTTTCGTATTTTCCACTTTTGAGTTGATTAACAAAAATCTCAACATCAGGGTCGTTCAAATCAAAGTTATCTTTCCCGCACCCAATGGCTAAAAAGAGGCAGGCAGAAATAATTAAAAAAGCAATTTTTTTCATCATCTAAAGATTTTCAGTTTCTTCTGCAAGATGCTTTTAAAACACAATTGGTTGCGTTCATTTTAGGTTTTTTATTTTCAGTTTGCTATTTTTTAATAAAATCTGCTCTAATCCCAATGATCCTCATGCACATTTACATATTTCAGCACATCATCATCGGGAGTTAAAATATCAATAACCCGTTTAACTTCAATTCCGGAAGAATCGGTCGAAAGAATAATTTCTGACTGAGGCGGGTAGGTCAATATACAAGCATAACACCCCAAAACAGCAGTTACATTGGTACATTTTGCGTTTAGGCGTTCAATCAGTAAATCAACGTTTTCCCGATGTCCCCACTGGTCATTTTCTTTTTTCTCTGGATGTAAATCGTCTGTTAGTTCATCGATTACGTTTTTTATTGAATCTGTTCTGAAATAAACCAAAGCTTCTGCAAAAGATACACAATCCGGACTTTCGTGTTCTTCATCCTTGCTGCAGGAGATAAAGATAACCAGAATAGTGAAAAATAATATCAGGTTTTTTGTTTTCATGATCCTGTTTGCCGGAAGATGCAAATATATAATAATGGGTTGCGTTAAAATGTGAACAACAGTTTTAACACACATCTTTGTTTACAATCCAAATATTTAATGCACCTGTATCATCTTTTATTTTTACCCAACCTAACTCTTTAATAATCTCAATATTATTATCACAATCTTCGTTTACAATTGCAATTTTCACAAATTCATTTTGCTGCTCCATTATTTTAATAAGCGTGTTTGAAAAGTCCTTTTTAAATATAATTTCAAAATTTGAATCATCAGTCGGTTGATTATATATTTTTCTGAAGTTTTTTGTTGTTAAACCGAACAACGAAAGGAACTCTCCAAAATTGGTTTTTAAATCATTTATATATTTCGTTTTGAGATAAAAACGCTCATTTAGTTGCTTTTTGAGAACCCAGGCATATTTTTTATTGTTGTGGTCATAAACAATTTTTAAAAATCTTTCATTTTCATCAATTACCAAATACCTGAAATTTGAAACCAAAGTATCTTCGGGCGGATGGTAACCAAAATTACTAATAGGTTGACTATTGTCTCTTAAATTTAATATATTGGTTTTCAAAAAGTCATCGTTATAAATATCAACTGTTATATTTCTTTTTACACCCGAATTAATAGTTAGAATTCCAATTGTTCTTTTTAAAAATTCCCTGGGTAAATCATTATTAATGAAGAATTTTTCATAAGGAACATTAGCAAATATTGTTGAATATGTAATAAAAAAAAGCGTAAAAAAAATAAATCTGTTTTTCATTCAAGTTTTAAAATATAAAGATTTTGAATTTTTCAATCTTTTTTAAGATACGGGTTATATGCTATTTCCCAAAGATTTCCGTCAGGGTCTGCAATGTAGCTGCTGTACCCACCCCAAAAGACTTTCTGGGGTTCTTTCACTATTTTAACTCCTTTGTTTCTTAATGATTCTATTAAATCATCAACTTCTTTTTCACTCCAAATATTATGTGAAATAGTAAAACCTTTGAACCCGTCACCAGTTGAATCAACAGTTGCATCTTTGGCTAATTCTTCCCTTGAGTACAGAGCAATATGAATCCCGTTTAATGTATACAATATTAAATTCTCATTGCTCAATTCAGAACGTTTCCAGTCAAATTTATTCTCATAGAAATCTATGGAAGTTTTTAAATCATTTACACCCAGTGTAAAAAAGGTTATTCTTTGTTCCATTTTTATATCCCTTTTATTTTGTTAAAAATATTTTTTCTATCGTTCATGCAAATTACAACATTGCGTTGAAATTTAAAATGATAAACAAATATAGATTTATTATAAATAAATAATGGGTAAAATGTGATTGAACAATACCGTAGTTTTCGGCGGGTGGTTTTTCTAAAGAATTTCTAAATTCTGTTTCAACCTGTCAGTCTTCTGAAATTTTTGTGCTAATTTTGCCGGTCATGGGTTGTTACCTGCCTGCCGGTAGGCAGCGCTCAGTTGGTTTAGTCCGCCAGTTGGCGGATGACAGGCATAGGGTTGTTAGCTCAGTTGGTTTAGAGCATTACCTTGACAGGGTAGGGGTCACTGGTTCGAATCCAGTACAACCCACAAATTGAAAAACAAAGGAGTCAGGCAAGTCGTTGACCCTATTTGTTTTTGTCTGGATGCAGCAGAAGTGTAACAATCTGTTTTAACAATTCTTTCGTTCAGGATATCACGACCTCAATAAAATCCTCCTTCAATCATTTTAAACTATAAAGGTATTTTTAGTTAATAATAATTGCTTTTGACAGCTTATTTTTGCCATCTGAAAGGTTAATGTAGTAAATACCTGTTGCAACTTTGCTTAAGTTAATTTCGTCAGTAAGCATGCTGTTTGATGCCGGTAATTTCTTTTTCAAAATATTTTTTCCGGATGCGTTTATTATTTCAACTGAAGCTTCGGTTTCTCTGTTCCATTTATATTGCAAATTGAATTGACCATAATTGGGATTTGGAAAAACATTCATCCAAATATCAGGATCTTCAATCAAACCCACAAGTGTTGCATTTTCAATTGTTATTTGATGCAGACAAATATTGTAATTCAAACATTCATCAGCAATATAATAAGTGCGTTTTAGAACATCTGGATTTAACCTCAATTATTCATAAAAAAAGGGAGTTTGTTACCTAAAAATTGCTGAAGTATCAGTATTTTTAGGGTGTACAACAACAAACATCCCGTAGCAATGTTAGAAAAAAAAATTGAAATAAACCAAA